>ERZ779889.1178-NODE-1178-length-27541-cov-4.862366_pt1 | contig 27541 bp, 19 predicted proteins | sample MGYA00511030_ERZ779889 | MGnify/ENA primary metagenome ERZ779889 (study PRJEB29588, sample SAMEA2160616) | human gut metagenome | biome: human gut; feature: human-associated habitat; material: faeces | place: Denmark | collected 2008/2010 ...
CATTCAATTCACCATTCTCTAAATAAATACGGTTCAAATCTGTGATTTCCAATTCTCCACGAGCACTTGGCTTTAAGTTTTTCGCATACTCAACCACTTTATTATCATAAAAATATAATCCAGTTACGGCATAATTTGACTTAGGACAAGCTGGCTTTTCCTCTAAACTAATAGCCTTACCTTCTGAATCAAATTCAACCACACCAAAACGTTCAGGATCTTCTACATAATAACCAAATACGGTAGCTCCCACTTCATTTTCAGCAGCCGCACGAAGACGCTTCGTTAATCCATGACCATGGAAAATATTATCACCCAAAATCATTGCACAACTATCATTACCAATAAATTCTTCACCCAAGATAAATGCTTGTGCAAGTCCATCAGGACTAGGCTGAACTTTATAAGAAAGCTCAATTCCAAATTGATGACCATCCCCTAATAATTCTTGAAAACGAGGTGTATCATCCGGAGTTGAAATAATCAAGATCTCACGAATCCCTGCCTGCATTAAAATAGACATTGGATAATAAATCATTGGCTTGTCATAAATAGGAAGCAATTGCTTACTTGTAACCTTTGTCAAAGGATACAAACGAGTACCACTACCACCAGCTAAAATAATACCTTTCATGTTGAGTCCTCCATAATTAACATCATTATATCACACTAAAAGAATAAACCCTAACGTTACGTTAGGGTCAAGCGCAATATACACGAATTATTGATTCTTTAATCAAATTCCAATCTCTTGATTTCGCAGTTTCTACACCATTTGTATATAAAACATCACGCAATGCTTGATCTGAAACAATTCTTTCAATACAATGAACAGCCTTGTCAATATCTCCATTTGGATAAATCAAACAATTTTTTCCATCCTCTAAATATTCTTTATTGCCATCATTTAATAAGGCCACCACATAACCACCAGTGGCCATCATTTCAAGTGGTGGATAACTAAAGCTTTCAAAAACAGAAGTTTTTAACAAAATATCACAATCTGCATATACCTTTTGCACCTCTTCATAAGGTACTCTATGCAAGAATTTATCAACACGATACCAATCCTTCGGCTTGGCATTATAAGACATGTACCATATTTCATATTTGGAAGAATCCAATTTATTTGTAATCGTGAAAGCCTCATCCACATTTTTATACTTACTTGAAGAATCTCCCTCAATCAAAATTCGAATTTTTCCATTGAACTCTCGTTTATGATTTTTATACTGTTCAATATCAATTCCGTTATAAATCCACTTGGCATTTTTGTTAAATTCGGACTTCAACCATTCTTTACACCATTTGGAGACAGTAATGCAATCAAATGGATATGAATAAGTCACACTAGCTTCTACTTTACGAGGATCTTTAAAATCATAAAAATCAACCTCATACCCCTGCACCAAATACTTTTTATTTTCAATACAACGAACATCATCCAACATCTTAACCGTAGGCCACATTGTCGCTACACCACAATCAATTTTCGCATCCAACTTTTCATTTTTAAATGGCAAGACCGGAAATGAATGATTCATAAAAGTAAATTCTGTACAAGTATCATAGAAAGATAATAACATCACTTGATAACCTGCATCCTGTAAATAAGCGGCATGACGCAAAGCCACCATAACTCCACCAGAAATTTCAAGTTTTGCAAAGCCCATACAAATAATTCGTTTACGATTCTCTTGTAGAATAGAAACAATGTTTGAACCTGTATATAAAGTAACACAATGCTTTAAACAATATGCATACGCATTACCAGCTAAAGTTTCTCTTAATTTCTTATTCTCAATCAAACAAGTTAATTTTTTCTTCCACTCAACTATATTCGAACAAAGTATTCCAGTTTTATGATCTTCTATCATCTCTTTAAAAGCACCTAGATTTGAAGCAATCGTACAAGTCTTAACCAAACTTGCCTCTACCCATTTATTTTCTGATTTGGCTTCATTAAAAATGTTTGAAGTTAAAGGTGCTAAATTAATATCCATCTTAGAAATCAATTCAGGAAGTTTTTTATAATCCATAAAAGGATGTACTTCAATCTTAGAAGCATATATCTTTAAATCTTGAGGCAAATCGATTTCTCCAACAAGATGCAAACGCACATGATCATATACATTCAACACATGAATCAAGGCTGGCTTAATCATTTCAAAATCTTCATTATGCGTAATACTACCACTAAAGTAACCAATATCCACAGTATCTTTTGATATTTTGTTAATTTCTTGTGATAAAGTTACCATTTCAATAGAAGCCGTATTTCGATTGATCCATACATTTGGATTGTATTTTTCAAGCTCCTTCTTTAAGGCCAAAGTCGTTGTGATACATCCATCGCAAAGCTTTAATAACTTTTGATTCTTCATAACATCTAAATCATAACGAGCTTTTTGAGAAGCCTCCATATTCTTAACATACGCAATCTGATCTGTATATTTTGTATCAATGACTAAATCATCCACATCATAAAGTACGGGTTTATTCCATGATTTAGCCAATTGAATAAATGCATCTAATTTTTCTGTATAAGGCGCTCTAAAAATAATGAAACAAGAATACATCCGCACTTGTTTTAGATCTACATTCTCAAAGAAAACTTCATCACAAGTATAGCCATTCACTTTTAGCTGTTCCATTTGATGTGTTACACGATAACGAGGTGGATGTGGCAACAAATCTCTAGGACACCCATTTATAAACAAGACATCCTTAAATGCATCACTTTTAGGTCTTGATTCTCTTTTCTTATGAATATAATGCGAGGCATGTTTTGCTAAACCTGAAATCCCTTCTCGTTTTAATACCTCCATTGATTTATTCACTAACTCCAAAATAACACCTCCTACTTCACACACACAAACAATCCAGCCTGTTTTGTTACAACTATTTTACCATCTTTCTGTAATAACTCTTCAATATATTCTTTAAACTCCGATAGTCTAGGCCCTAATATTTCATTTTGATTGCCATGACAAGACATAATATAATCAATCAAAGGCTTAGATTCTGTAATTTCTAATGAATCTTGATAATCCATTCTTTGAACACTCGTGAAATATTGTTTTAAAATACATTCACCATTTTCTAAACCAAATACATCATACAAACTATGATTCGAAAGATTTATTCTAGAATCAAAGTTTTGTACAATATCCGTAATTTCTTTCATATGCCTACTACCATATGTACTACAATATAAAACTCCATTTGGTTTTAACACTCGACAGATTTATTTTAATCCTTGATTTAAATCATTCAAATAAAACAAAACGTGATTGGCAATAATAGAATCAAAATAAGCATCTTTAAAAGGTATCTTTTCAGCATCCGCCACAATACAGTTAAAGTCAGAACCCAATTTATTACGAACCTCTTCCACCATACCTTCACTAATATCCGATAAGAATATTTCTCGATTTCTTAAATCAATCTTATTCTCTTGCCACAACTTACCATTGCCACAACCAAGTTCTAATAAGCGATTCACCTTAGAAAAATCAATCTTCTCAAATAACCAATTAAACCATCCCTGCTTATTTGTAGAATACTTTTCATGTAAAGAAATACGATCATTTAAGTTCTTCGCATTCTTATATTGCTCAATAATGTTCGTTTCTTCATTCGACAATTGAACTAAAGATAAAATCATATTCCAAGAAAGATTTGAAGATTGACTCGCCCTTTTTAAAGCATCCTTTAAAGATTGCAGATGACTAATCTTATCCTCAATCAAATCAATCTGCAATTCAAAACTCTCCTTAAGATTGGTATTGTCCATAACCATTGGAAAGATTTCTTCAATACTAAAACCCAAATGTTTTAATGATAAAATCTTCTGTAACTTCAATAAATCCAAATCACTATATTGACGATATCCATTTTCCATAACAAAAGAGGGTTTTAATAACCCTATCTTGTCATAATATCGAATTGTTCTTTCACTCACATTCGCAAGACGTGCGAACTGACCTGTTTTATAATAATTCATATCTTATTTTTCGTTAATCTATATATCTTAGACTCCTTAATTTCACTTAATTCTTGATTTAATCTATGATTTGTATCAATCAAATTAATAATGTTATCAATGCAGTCTTCCCCATAATAATACATATAGAAATCCAACTCTAACAAACCAGATTCTGAATTTGACAATTGAATCTGCGGTGTTTCTATAAAATAATAATCATCGTTGATCACAAAAGATGCATTTGTCTTAAAATCTGAAATCAAATTTCCATTCATTGTGATAGTATTTAATTTAAAGATTGATTTCTTTCCAAATTGAATATGAATATCTTGATTTCCAACGTTTGTTTCGTAATGCATTTGTTTTGAATTGAACAAAGTATTCTTTTGACCATTCACTATAATATCTAAGAGATCCTTCTCTACTTCTTTATGCAAATCTAACAAATACATTCTTGATTTATTATAATAATCAGAAATTTTTTCATCCGATACATAATGTTGGAAGTTTTCTTCCATTGATAAATATAATGTTTTAAGCTCTTCCGTAATCCCATAACGCAAATAAATTTTCTCAATTTCTTCCTCATTGAGTTTAGAAAGTGCAATACTATGTAAAATAGCTCGATACATAATAAATGAGACTGGAATAGTGCAATCAAACACCCATTCATAATCTAAAATTGAATATGTATGATTCTGCGTTAGAATCACATTTTCTAAAATGACATCTATATCACAGAAACGAATACACTTCTGATCTAATAAAAGACTTTCATCCTGTTTGCCAAACACATCTATAAATTCGTGATTTACTTTAAAATCAACAATATCTCCATACGCATTGATTTTATACAACAAATCCATTATTTCAATAATCTTATCCAATTGATCATGCTTCACATATCCATTGACAATGGATTCAAGATTCTCACCTTTGATAAAATCAAAAATTAATGTGTTATTCTCTAATTGTACTGGACAATAATGAAATAAATCATTATGTTTCGTTGTTTTATAAAATTGATAAATTCTTTCAAAATGAGAAATTCCAGAAGGATCTAATGCGATTTTTTCTACGCGATATGTATCCTTATCTTTTAAAATATTTGTACATATTTTAAAATTATCTTTTCTTTCTGAAGAAATCTTTGAATAAATAATATTACTCTTATGATTTGAAAGAATAATCATAAATGAATTACTAAATGTCGCAAAATCACCAGATTCTACAAGGGATTGTAAAGCTATATTTTCATTAAAGAAACTATATCTAAATTCATGACAATCCTCATATTCTAAATTAATATTTCCAGTCAACCATTCATCACTTAAAACTTGTTTTGTTAAGAAATAATCTGGATATGGATAATAGTATTGAGCATGAACTTTTAATTTAGAAAATAATGTATCCCATTGATTCTTTGAATATAAATTCGTATGTTTTTTTAGATTTCCAAAGAATTCATCCGACTCAAACTCCTTAACTCCTGCAAAATAACGAAGAGCTAATTTATTGTTTGTTAAAAGGATCAGTTGTCCTTCTAAATCTAATTTATTCAATAAATCACATAATGCAGTTTCTTTATCATCCATGCAATCAAATTCGCCATCGACAATAATATAATCAAAAGTAGAATCATTCAATGTATCTAAATTAGACAAGGAAGTCATACAACATTTGAAGCGTTGTAAAAAATAAGATTCTAAAATCGCACTATCACCAACATATAATAATTTGGCATTTTCTTTAAATGGATACCATTCAAATACATTTGTACGATATTTAATGTTGTTGTAAAAATCTCTATACTTCCTGATCTGCTTCATAATTCTCTCCATTAAAAACTAGTATTTTTTAAATAATCAATATACAACTTTAAACCTTCTTCGAAAGAACGAATCTTACATTCGTGAATACTTTCAATCTTATGGTTATCCAAAACCACCTTAGCAACATCTACGCTTCTTGCATCTTTATAAACAACATCAGGCGCTAAACCATACTCTTTCATTTTTGAAACTACATCATTTAATGAAATACCTTGATTACTGCTGACATTGAAGACCTCTTCATTTCCATCATAATTGATCAACGAACCAATCATTTCACAAACATCTTCAATATAGATATAGTCTCGTACAACACTTCCATCACCCCAGATTTCAATCTGTTCATGATTTAATGTCTTTTTCAAAGCTGCGTCAATAAATCCAACACCTTTATTAAAATCTTGTCCAGGACCATATGGATTTGAAATACGCGCAATAATCATATTCGAATGAGATTGTTTGTTAAATGTCTTTAAGACAGTTTCAATGCAAAGTTTTACTGAACCATAATGATTGATTGGATTCGCCAAACTTGATTCTTTAATTGGTTGCTCTTCTTGAATTCCATAAACCGTTCCACCAGAAGATAAAAAGATTACTTTAATATTCTTTTGTGCACATAAATCAAACAAGTGTGCACTTTGCACAAAGTCTCTAGAGTACCCTTGCATAAAGCGCTTGTTTGAATTTCCTGGATTGACCGTACTTAAAGAGTGAATCACAATATCTTTATCTTGAATGGCATTTTCTAGAATTTCATCATCGAAAAAATCCCCTTCGACATATTCTACATCTGGATTTTTTTCTTTTGGATTTTGAATGTCAAAAGAATATACTTTATATTCTTTACTCAAATAGCGAGCAAGATTTGCACCAATAAATCCATTACCCCCTATTATTAAAACTTTCTTCATCTTCTTTAATTCCTTTCAAAACTGCATCTAAAACTTTCTTTCCTTCTACATCCCAAGATGTATGTTGCGCAAATTCAATTCCTTTTTGACGAATTGCATCTAATTTTTCTGAATCATTTAAATATGTATACATAGTATTCGCAATCTCAATTGGATCATACGATACTAAAACACTATTTTCTTCACTAACTAACCATTCGCTATTTGCTCCTTTTGAACATACGGCAACAGAACCTGAAGCCATTACTTCAAGTGGTAATAATGAAAGGTTTGTATTTGAAATAACTAGACATAAATCACATTTTCCATATAAATCAGATAATTCTTCAATTTTCATAATGCCTAAATTTTGATGTTTGAATGGAATTTCATATTGTGAAACGTCCCATCCTGCGAAAACAACTTCTAAATCTGGAATCTTTTTAGAAAGCTCATTTAAAGCTAACAAGCCTAGTTCAAAATCTCTTCGAGGTGTAACTGGACGAGCATAGAAAAATACACGCTTAGTACTATCTTGTTTTTTCTTAACTGTATATAAATCTTTATCATATGAGAAACTGAAACTATTTGCCTTCATGTTATATTGGTTAATACAAATATCTTTTAACCAATCTCCTGCTGTAATACCTCTAAAGCCAAACTTGTATGTTTGTTCCGCAAACTCATATTCAGAACCATGTGCAAAGAAATGTGGTTCAAAATCTTGAATAAAATAAAACTTTGAAATTGTATTATTAAAATTACGTACACAATAAGCTGTATCCCAACTTGTTGCCACTATACCATCCGCAAAAGTCATTAACTTTGTATCATGATACAACTCAACATTTTCATCCAAAATAGAGAAATATTTACGTACAAAATCTTTTAAATAACTATTATTTAAAAAACGAGTGGAACGATATAAATAAATACGGTTATGTACTCCATGTCTTTCTAAATAGGAAACAAAGCGGAAAATATTCAAATGTCCACCTGACCCTTCACCCATTTCAGGTATCACCCAATTTAATGTGATTTGATTTCCCTCTTTATGTTTTTTATACTCCTCTAGATTCAATGGAGTTTCTTCTCGGTCTGTTATAAAACTCCAAAAATCGATTAGGCCTACCTTTTGAGGTCCTTGACGAAACCTTTGAATCGAACCTCTTAAACCTCTTCTTTGTAGCGAATTAATTATTTTTCTTGCTTCCATGATTACACCTCTATTGATTGATTTGTCTTAACTGCTGAGAAAACTTTTGATCCATTTTCTCTTGTTTTGATTTTGAACTACGATAATACTTTCCCGCCATATATGCAGAATAGAATCGATACCAATCTCTTTTAATCGCATATTTACGCCATTTTTTCTTTTCAGCTGCATCCATATCCAAAGTATTTACATAATTCAAATTATTTTTCACAAATCTATAATATCCCACAAGTAAATGGGGAATGTCTTTTACCATTACATATTGATGGATTGTATATATACCCTTATATTCATCATAAAATCTTTGTTTGTATGTTTCTAGCTCATAATTATGAGAATGGTATACCCCTGCATAAGGACAATATAACTTTTTATAGCCAAGCTCAATCATCTTCTTTGCCCAAATTTGATCTTCTGCAAAGTTCACATCATCATATGGATATTTTTCCCAAATATCTCTTCTCATGCATGAATTATTATCTGAATAAAAAGCTAACAAATGACGATAACCCTCTTCATTTTTATAACGCTCTTTATCTTCTAATTGATAAATCGTATTCGTAGTACCATACCCTTGAAATAGTAAAGTTAGATCTCTTTTATCAAAAATATTACAATCCGGATATGGATAGTGTTTTCCAAAACCACCTACAATTTCAGGATCGGATTTCATACCATCAATAAAATTTTGAATCCAGTGCGTATCATAAGGTAAAGCATCTTGTGTAATAAAGATAATATACTCACCAGTTCCTAAACTTGCTCCTAAATTTCGTGTTTTGCCATGGCCAAATTCCGTTTTATCAATTTGTTTTAAAATACAATGATGACGTTTAATAATGTCAACCGTATCATCGGTTGAACCAGAATCCACACAAATCACTTCATATTCATATTCTGTTTCTTGTTTATCAATCATCGTTAGTACTTCATCAAATAAAGCACCACCGTTTTTTGTTGGTATTACTATACTTACATCCATAATTTCACCTTTTTAAAAATATATACATATTATAACACACTTATACTATTCGACAGAAACACTCACTTCAGACTCGCTATCAAATATACCAATCGTACCTTTTTGTGCTACAACACCTAAAACGCAACAATTATAGTTTCGGCAATATACGACAAATTGATCTCCTTCAAAAGCTGTACATCCTAAAGACACTAAATATTGTCCTGGTTGTAAATATTGTTTTTGTCTAAATGTAATCGTAACAATATCCCCTTTTTTACATTGAGAAGTATCAATATCTTCTAACATTGTGTTTGTTCCCGTTAATTCCGTTCCCTTGATATCTCTTAACTTAAATGCAAAGATTGGATTCAAGTTATCTTCATTGATACGAACCCTCATTTTTATTGAATAATAATCTCCTTTATAGACATTATTTCCAATATCTCCTGTATCTGAGAATATTCCAAAGTCGATAATATCCGCTCTTCCATCTCCATAAACTTCAATATCTGGATTTGTACTGATTTGATCTTTCCATAATTGATCATTCTTTACATTTGAACTTTGAATCGATGATGCTTCTTCTGAACTCTCTTCATTTTCATTCCATTGACCAACCATAATACGCTTATAAAGATCCACCATTTCCTGTGGTTTACCTTCCGCAACCTTTTTCCCTGCATTTAATAAAACACAACGATTACAATAACGAATAACACTACCCATATCGTGCGTTACAAATAAAATGGTTTTACCACGTTCTCTAAATTCTTCAAAACGACGATAACATTTATTTTGGAAAAAAACATCTCCAACCGATAAAGCTTCATCTACAATCAAAATATCTGGATCAACACTAATAGCTACTGAAAAAGCTAAACGCGCAAACATACCACTTGAATATGTTTTAACAGGTTGATAAATATGTTCTCCAATATCGGCAAAATCAATAATGTCTTGTAATTTTTTATCCATTTCATCTTTAGAAAAACCAATCATCTGTCCATTTAAATAAATATTTTCAATACCTGTATATTCCATATTGAAACCTGCACCAAGTTCTAGTAATGCGGCAATTTTACCTTTGACAATACATTCGCCAGATGTTGGTGTTAATACACTTGTAATAATTTTTAAAATTGTCGATTTTCCACTTCCATTTTTACCAATGATTCCTAGGATTTCGCCTTTATTTACATTAAAAGAAACATCATTTAATGCCGCAAATTCTGTATGTCTAGATTGACGTGCAAATAAGGCCTCTTTTAATCGATCACTTGGTTTATTATATAAATTATAGATTTTGGAAATATTTTTTATTTCAATAACACTATCCATTTTCTTATCTCCTATAAAACATCCGCGAAATGAGGCTTCATCTTTTTAAATACATTTCGCCCAATTAAAGTCAACAATACAACAACACACCAGAAATAAATTGTAAGCTTCCAATTTGAAAATAACCATTGATGACCTAAAATGGCACTACGATATCCTTCTACAACATAAAACATTGGATTTAATTTAAAAATAAATGAAAACCAATAACCTTGAAGCATATCAAAAGCCCACATAATGGGTGTTAACCACATTCCTGCTGATAAACATACTTGTACAAGTTGTGGTAAATCTCTGAAAAAAACGGATAAACTTGATGTGAAATATCCAATTGCTAGAATCAAACAAATCATGCAAAATGAATAATAAAACGCTTGAATATAACAAATCGAAGGCATATATCCAAATAAAGCCATGACAATAAAAATCAAAAAGATAAAGAAGATATGTACAAACATGGCTGAAATAATTTTAATGACCGGTAAAATATTAATATCAAATACAACTTTCTTTACTAAATAACTATATTCAAGAAAGACTGAAGTTACACTGTTTATACCATCACTAAAAAAGAACCACGGAATCAAACCACACATGATCCAGACCAAAAATGGCATATCTCCATATTGTCCTGGCGCAACTGAACGTAATCCAATCTGGAATACAAACCAATAAATAGTAATAGTTACCAAAGGCTGTGCAAAAGCCCATACGATTCCTAAAGAGGATCCGGCATATCTTTTTTTAATATCATCCTTAGCTAAAAACCATATTAACTCTTTGTTCTTTTTAAGACTTCTCAAAAAATCCATATTTCTTCCTCGCAATCTAAATTGTTACCTATTTAATCAATAATACTACAGGGGAAGCCAAGCTTCCCCTAATCTTTTTCAATCATCATTCTAAATAAAGAATCTTGTTAGTTCCCGTAATAAATTTCTGAACCTTCCTCTTCAATTGGAGCTTCTGTCATTAAACCATACTGAATTTGAGCTTCAATTTCTTCTTCAGATAAAGTTCCTGCTGGAGTATCCTCTTGTGCTTCTACTGTATCACTTGATTTTCCATCCAATACAGCTTGAATCTTATCATGTGCAATACTGATATAAGAATCATATAAGATAACGACACTGACTTCCGAACCAAGTTCTGGACTCACACGTAGATCATTGTCTCCTTTAAGCACAAATTGTTCAAATTTCCACTTTGGACTTGCCTGAATTTGGTATTTGATAAAAGAAGTAATTTCATCTGTTGTCATATTTGTATCAAAAGCACCAATCAAGGCATTTAATAAGTTCACATAATTCTTAATAATCTCTGGTGATGTAGCTTTTTTAAACATAGCCTGCAATACTTGTTGCTGGTTACGAGCACGTTGAACATCCCCATCTAAGTACGCTTTTCTTTCACGAGAATAAGCTAATGCACGTTTTCCATCTAAGTGGTTCTCACCTTCATGTACACCTTCTAAATTACTATTTGTATAAAATTTAGAAACGGCCATACCTTCTGGTACAGTAACATCTACTCCACCTAGAGCATCCACAATATTGATCATACTTGTAAAATTCACGCGATATACATAGTTGATTTCAATATCTAATAAATTTTCAATTGTATCCTTTGTCGTATCTACACCATACATTCCTGTATGTGTTAACTTGTCTGTTACTCCATAGTTACATGCATAGTCATCACAAACTTCTGTAACATAAGAATCACGAGGAATACTTGTTAATAAAATAGTTGAAGTCACTGGATTGATTGTAACTAACATATCTACATCGGATCTTGAATTTTCATCTAATGAGCCAAATGAATCGTTTCCACTAATTAAAATATTAAATGGTTTTGCAGTAATATCCGAAACTGCTAATGGAGAACTGTTTTCTTTTGTATAATAAACCGTTTTATGAATCACTTTTGTTTCATTATTGAAATTGGCATATTCTTCAATATCACATACATTTGAACGATACGCTTCATTTAATACAACCGCATCCACTTCACCATCATACAAAGCCTTAATCAAACTAGGCACATTATCATAATCTGATTTTGTATAAGTTACCTTATTCTTTTTAATGTCCTTCAATGACTTTTCAGTCGATTCCTTACCGATGTTTGTCAAAACACCAAGCTTAGCCCCTTCTAAACTCTTTACATCTTCCATGCTGCTAGAATTCATCGCAATGACTGAAACAGTGTTTTTCGCTTTATTGGATTGTGCTGTTACTGTCGTTAATGTTTTACTTGTAGAATACAAATAGAAGTTTCCAAATCCATATACAATACAAATCGCAATAACTAAAAATGAATATATAATTTTACTAATTATTCCATGTGTACAGAAGTTAAGCACCAACAACAAAATCAATCCAAATAGGATGATAGCTAAAATTCCTGGAATTAAAATTTTATCCGGTAAAACTTGTAATTTATAAATTTGGTAAATTAAAGCACCCGTAAATGCAACTAATACAATGGATAATAAAATGCCAAATATTATAAAAACTATAGATTTCTTCTTTTCTTCATGACAACTCATAAACTTCCTCCTATTTCATCTAATGTTTCAAAAAATTTATCTTTCGTAAAATATGTTTTATATAAATTACGAATATGTAATCTTCGATTTAATTGCACATCTAAACTTTCTGCACAAATATTAGAAGCAACAATTTTATAGTTTTGAGCATCAATATTCTTTCCAATATCCCATAACTTACAAAATTGGCTAAGATCCCCTTCTATAGAATTTATGATTGGAATCTGTCCACACATATATTCTAGAGATTCTGAATTAATCCCTTCAAAATCCATTAAATTCAACCCATAATGACATTGATCATAGACTTCTTGCCTTGTTGATTGACTATCTAAGTCTTTATGATCTATGACATTTACACCAACACTTAAAACACTTTGTATAAAACTTTCTTTGAGTTTCCAATCCCCCAAAATATGTAGAGTACACTTCTTTAATATAGAGCATTCTCTTAAAAAGGAAACACAAAAATTCATATCTATATTCTTATTTCCAATTAAACAAAAAAACAATTCCTCATTACTTAACTCAGGACTTGTATTCAAACAAGATTGACCATTTGTCGAATATAAGATGTGTGCACCATGAATATGCCCCCTGCCTAATTCACTCGCACAAAAAATATAGTCTGCCTGATTTAAATATTTTTGATCTACATGAATATCATCACATACATCAAAAACTAATTTTACATTATTATTTTTATAAACCGTAAGTTCACGCATAAGAAAATCAATCGTTGCATCACAATATATAAGATTCGGACTTAATGCATCCAAACTCTTTCTTAATTGCTTCAAAAAATGAATCTTTGCAAAGAAAGAATGTACAGAACTCGTATTCACAGAGATCATCTTAACTTCGTCCCCCTTTGAAGCAAAATATTCTCTTACCCATTTACTACGTAAAGAGTGCTCTGCACTTATAATTGTGATCAACATAATTGACTCCCTTGTCTAAAGTTTGTTTATGCCTTTAACTATCCCCCAGTTAAAAACTACTTATTTTATAGTCAAAATGACTGAATAACCAATACATCTCATTTCCTGCAGGAATTATTCCCACGCATAAAAGTATACCATAATTACAACACTGAAACAAAAAAATTAGGCATTGAACTTTCCTAAACGCCTTTTCTTCGCATCCGAAAGTCCCTTTTTAATCATTTTTATTTTTTCATTTCTGTTCTTTTCAAAAAGAAACATCTTAATCAAACTACCAAACATCTCGCGACGATACTCTTTTTTAAAGAATTCTTTATCCACATAATGATATAAATAATACGCATTCCGATAACGATAATAATAACGAATTGGCGAATGATTCAACGCATAAAAAGTCTTATTCAACACATGAATTGGAATAGGATTTCCAATTGTATGCGTTATACAATACCCACTTAAATATCCAATCTTTAAATGTGCCTTTTTAAATCGATATCCCAAATCAAAATCAACATAGTCAATAAATAAAGATTCATTCATTTTACCAGCCAAATAGAAATCTGAAATATTCACAAAATTACCCGAAGTAATCCAATAAGGAACTAAAACAATTTCCTTACTTGGATCCACCCGATTCACATCCAAACCAATTAATGAATATTCATCCTTATATTTTTCAATCAATTGATAAATAGCTAAATAATCCGATGTAGGAAACAAACTATCCTGATCCATTGTCAAAGCCATATCCATATTTTTAGAATGAAGATATTCAATACCAGCATTTAATGCAGCCGCAATCCCCTGATTGCCATGCATATCAATGTAAATATATGAAGAATCTTCCTCAAAATATTTTGATACTTCATTTTTCTTTTCCGAATTATCCACTACAACACAAACATCCACTAAATCTTTATATGTTTCAACATTCGAAATCACATCCCTATCCGGATTGAATAATACTGTACAAGAACCTATTTTAAGCATGCCATCCCACCTGTATCCAACGAATCATCAATTGTTCAATAAAATATAAGCGATTAAAGATCATTTTCTTTAATGGATGATGATGCAAAGAAGACGCATTATCGCCATGCCTTCTATATTTTAAATACGGCTCGTAAATAAATACCGTATTCCCCATACATTCAGCCACTAAACCAATCCACCAATCATGCATCTCAATATGATCTGGAAACGGATAACTCTTCTCAAAAACACATTTACGAAATGCCATACAACATCCAATAAACGCATTCCTATATAAATTATGTAAAAGGCCAGGCTTTCCATTCTTCAATTCAAAAAAAGAATCCTTAACTTTATTCATATTTCCATCCACAATTTCGGCATCATGAACCACACACAAAGTATTTGAATTCTCAAATTCCTTCAAAACTCTTTCAACCTTACCATCCATCCAAATATCATCTTGATCACTCAAAAAAAGGATATCTCCCCTGGCATGTTTTAAGGCATTCTCAAAATTCTTTTGAACCCCACGTTTAGGACCATCCACCAAATAAATATTCTTATATTCCTTTTGAAATTTCTCAATAATATATCTTGTAGAATCATTTGAACCATCATCCGAAATGATGACTTCATCACTACTTTGAATCTGCTTTAAAATAGAGTCTAGTTGATCTTTTAAATACTTCTCGCCATTATATGTGGCCATACATACTGAAATCATGCTTGACTCCCCTTCTAATTCGATAGGTATTCCTATCTTTAAAAGTATAACACATGAAAAAGCATCACACAAAAACACAAGCACAAAAAAGCGGATAAAAACACATTTATCCACTTTATATAAAGCACATTCATTGAATTATGTGATATTGTCAAAATGAATCCTTGATACAATTTCGAATTGAAAACAACACTAAAGCCATAGAAATACCTAAAATCAAATGTCCAATTCCTGCAATTTCAGAAAGAACCGCACTTGAAACATCTAAACTAAGGACTTGCACTACACCACGAATAACTAACATAACTACTGTTAAATTCAATCCAATATGATAAAAGATCAAACACTTTCTTACCTTATTACCTATGAAATGAAAATTATTCTCTAATAATACAAGCATTAAGAAAAATGCCATTTCCAACATCAAATAATGTGTATGAACAACTGATAATGTTGTAAATTCACGATAAAACACACCACCACGACCTATTTTCTTAGACATCCATCAATGGATATGCCTATATAAAAAGGAGGTATCTCTACCTCCAAATTGAATCATTATTTATTTCTTCTTTTTAATACTTCTACAATTCCAAAACCAGCAACAGAAACAGCCATTAATCCAGTAAAGAATGTACCAGCTGTTTGTACACCAGTTTTTACAGTCTTATTTTTTTTAGGATCCTTTTTAGAAACAGGATCTTTCTTAGTTTGTGTTGCAGGCTTAGTTGTAGTTGTGCCTGTTGAAGGATTAGTTGAAGCTACATCTTTATATGCCAGCATATAACTTGAAAATTGATCTGTAGTAAAAGTTCCATCTTCAGCTAAATCTAATGCAGTAACTTTACCATCATGTAAACGCAATACATAGAATTTGCGATTTGCTTTTTTCAATTCCTTAGGAATTTCAACTTTGAAAGTCAATGGTTCAGATAACTGAGTTAAATAACCCAAAGTTTCTCCATCACTTACCAACGCAACATCGATTGTAAATACATTTCCAGCACCATATCCATTTTCTTTGGCGAATTTATTTAAACAATTGTTGTCTGTATCAGAAACAGCACCCTCACGTTTCATAACTGGAACAAGTGTTGGTGTAGCACCTTTTTGAACAGCCTCATCATATTTAGCCTTAAGATCTTTATTAGCCACTAAAGCTAAACTATTTTTTAATAAATCTGCTGTATCTGTTGGATGTTTTTCTGGTTTAGCTACAATCGCATCACTACTATGTAAATACATTACATATACATCAGTAGATTCTTCAATTAAATTATCAAAAGTATAGAATACATATCCATTCTCACTAAGCAGCCAATCTTGAATATCTTTCTTTGTACCATATGCAGGAACTTCTGCAGTATGAATCACTCCATCTGTAGCATCATTGATATATACTTTATAGCTTACAGTTTTTGGCTTATAAACTTGTAAAGTCCATTGCTTTTCACCATTTTTATCAAATTCATATCCTGAAGTTAACGATTTATATCCAGTTGGAACATAATTATCTTCAATATAACCAAAAGCATCTTCAGTTTCATTTAGCTTCAACTCAAAATTTTGTGGTTCCCTAGTTTCATATTGATAAACAACTTTTAAATGATGATTTTCAAAAACATCTGTAGACTTTTTGACTACATAAGCTCTATATCCACCATTACCATCTTTTTCAATCAATGGCGTTTCATTTTCATACGCAAGTTTATATTCAGTTGGAACAAAAAATTCAACATCTGTACTTACCTTGTCTGCATCTAAATAGTCACTTAATTTAATCAAAGTATTTCCAACCACTTCATCAGATCCTTTAAGTACAAATTCAACTTTGTAATCCTTCAATTGAACTTGTGGAGCATTTTTATTCACTAAATGCATATACCATACGTTTTCATCTTCCGGAGTATTATAAAGACCTGAAGCTCCACCTTTTCCATCAATGCCATATCCAGCAGGAACATAATTATTCGCAATTATATTCATTACTTCGAAAAAATCAGCATTTGCAGGTACTTCCACATCGATAGGATTTGGTTCTTCTTTTCCATCCTTGAAAACATGCAACTTAATTGTTTTTGTACCTTCCTTAGTTGTTTGAGTTGAGGAATTTTGAGCTTTTAAAACATTCACTCCATCATTTGCGAGTACCGGTGAAACCATACCAGCCACAGTTACAACACTCAACCCTAGCGAAAATAACTGCTTTGTTAATTTGTTCATTATTAAACCCTCCTAACTAACTTTATTGTACTAGATTTTAAGTATCATTAAAAGCGCTTTCAGTTAGAAAATAACTATAAATCATCATACGTTAACAAATCTATATATGATAATTTCTAAATATTTTGGTTATTAAAAATATGAATGTAGAAACCTACATCCATATTAGACCATTATTATTAATATTCTACAAACACAAGAATCGCAAAAATCATTTCACCTTCTTTCCTTGACCATAACAATGACATACAACCCTTTCAAATTTCCAGCCTATTCCTAAAAATGATTAGATTATTCTTCTTCCCTTTTCATTTTCTTTCCTGCTAACGCAAGTCCTGCTAAGCCTAAGACACCACTTAATGAATATAATCTTAATGCTGTTTCAGTTGCAGTATTTACACTTTTCTTTTCTTTGATTTCTACATCATCCTCCACATTCTCTAAGTAAACTTTCAAATTATTATTCGCATTTTCTAAATCCATTCTCGCCAAAGTATAGTTCTTACTAGCCAACTCTAAAGATTTTACATTCTCACTATTCAACATATCCGCATCTTCAAAAGCTTTTAAAGCCTCTTCATAATTTCTATAAGCCACTTTCATGACATCAATCTTTTCATATAAAGATTCAACTATACCACTACGTATTTTATTGGATTGAAGTGGATGATTTGCAATGAAAGAATCAAATTCTGCTTTCACATCTTCAATTTCTAATTTTAAAGATTCTAATTCTTCAATCTTAGCATTTATTTTCTGAATACTAAGATCATTGACTGTGATACTATCACACATCTCAGTAATCATATTATGCAAATCCTGAATTCTAGTATTTAAATGCATAATCGAATCATTTGTATCATTCAATCTATTTTGAACGGATAAAGATGCTTGATAATTTTCATTTATATTATTCATTTCTACTTTTTTAATCTCTTCAGCATTTCTAGATTCACTTAAATCTTTAGAAATACCATCTAATAGTTCACTTGCACAATCCATTTCACTCTCTTTTAAATTCACATTTGACTGCTTTTCAGAAACAATTTTTTTAGTATCTGCCAATACTTTCCCCTTTTCTTTTAATACAGCTTCAGAAATTTTTAAATTATTATACGCTGTCTCTTTACCCTTATTTGATTCCTCTAAAATCTCATTTCTCTTATCCAATTCCATCTGCGCATTCTTCACTAAAGCTTCTTTATTATTTACATTTACATTCGCTTCAGCCATCTCTTTTTTAGCATTCTCGACCTCTTGTCGCGCAATAACCAAGTCTAACGACTCTTTATTGGATTTCAATGCCTTTAAGTTTTGAATCTCATTCACAATATTTGAAGTTGTTTCTTCTGAACACAAATCATCCAGATTCTTTTGTTTTTTTCTAACAACACTTTCTAAACGACCCACTTCATTTTTTGCTGAATTCAATTTATTTTCTGCATTTACTTTATTTTGTTCAGTAACCTTTTGATCATTTGTTTTTTGTGTTAATAAAGCATTTTGCTTATACAATTCCCCTTTTAATTGATTTAAAATCACATTCGCATCTTCATAAGCACCATCCGCATTCATTAATGAGTCATAATAAGTATTAAATTGAGATTCAAACTCATCAATCGTTAATAAACTATCTAGACTGCAATAACTTGAGAAAACTTGTCCTGCATGTTTATGATGTCCATTTGAAGTATACCCCTCAATCCAAGCTGTTCCGGTACCAACATATCTAGACTTTAATATATTTGTATAATGTCCAGTTTGAACCCAAGGAATATCTGGAAGATTACAAGCCTTAACAATCTCATTTGCCTTATCCACATCAATATAATTTCCTTGAGAATCTCTAATATCATTGATATCCCATCCCTTTGATTGAAGATAATCATAGACAGCTTTCTCCTCAGTATACCAACCAACGTAAGGATCATCATAACCAACCGCAATATTTTCACTCACATTATACAATCGAGTATGGCCATATTCCGTTTTAGCCATCTGATTTACCTGCACCTGAGAAATCGCAAACATTTCCGCACTCACCTTTAAAGAATTTAACCCCTTAAAATTATCATCCGTTGTACGTAATACATTTCCCGTCTTAACCATAGCAATTGCCTTTTTAAAATTTTCTAAACTCGTCGCATCATTTTCAGCACCAACCTCAGTATACTTACCGATCTCTACACTGTTTTCTTCCAATACCTTTAAAGCATTCGTATACCCATACGCCTCAAAGAACCCTTTAGAACCCAGAGATATTTTTTGACTTACCTGCTCCTTATCTACACGTAATTGATTTACAATCTTTTGTTGTGCATCTACATCACTTTGAGCCTTATCTACATTCATTTGTTGTGCTTCAACTTCCTTTTTTGCTTTATCCAAAGCAATTTGAGCCTTATTTAAAACCTCTTCCATACTATTTTCTATTTCTATAGCATTCGTTAACTCTTCTTTAGCTGCACTCAATTCCTTTTCTACAATTCCTATAGATTCATTTGTGCCTAACAATTCATTTTCTTTTGCATCTATCAAAGACTTTAAATCACAAATCTCATTTTCTACCTCAACAACACTAGACTCAGCATTTGCAACAGCATCCACCTTACTTTGTTGAATCAACTTAGCATTCTGCAACTCACCTTGTGCAAGATCTAAAGTGTTTTTTGCTTCTGCAACCTGCTTTTCATACTCCACCTTCAATTCTGGATCACTAGCCCCATTATATATTTCAAGCTTTTCATTATAGTCCGCACTCGCAACATCATACGCATTTTGTGCATGTACAACATCATCCTTAGCTTCAGATAACTCAACTCTTGCACTTTCTAAAGCATTCTGCAAATCCAACACTTTAGTATCAGCTTCTTCTTTAGCATTCAAAAGGTCATTTACTCTATTTGAAACTTCTTGATAAGCTAGTGTTGCACTTTCCAATTGGGCTTTTAATTCATTTACACTCTGTTCAATCTGCTCTTTTGAACTACCATTCAATAAAGATTCATACTCCTTTTGTTTTTCAATTAAATCATCTTGAGCCTGTTTTAACTTTCTATTCGCATCCTCTAGTTTAGACTCCAATCCCTTCTTTTTATCATTCGCATCTTTTAAAGCCTTTTGATTCGCTTCTAATTCTTGAATCTGTTTTTCTAGGGCAGTAACAATTGCTTCTTGAGCATCATCCTTTGCACTCAAATAATTTTTTTGTGCCAAATCCCTATTTGAAACTGCAAAAGCATAATCATTCTTATTGTAAATTTCATATTTTTCTTGAGCCTCATCAAATTTCTTTTTAGCCTCATTTACATTATCCAAAGTATTCTTAATTTGTTCCTCTAACAATTCCTTTTGAGTTTTTTCAACGCTAACCTCTTCAGTATCTGATAAATTCTTCATTGGTTCTTCTTTTGCAAATACACTCATTTGACCAGCCTGTGTCAAAACCATACTAGCTGCAGCTAAACTTGTTAATGTTTTATTCCTATTTTTCATTTCTATACCTTCTTTCTAAATCAACCTCAACTCAACAACTATATATTTCTAACTCATATTTCTGTCCTCCTCACTATATAAGACGAAACAGATTCATAATTGGTTGTATACAATTTAAATTTTTTTAATACAAATGATAAAGACTATCCACAAAGTTATATAAATCCATACAAACAGATTTTAAATTCTCAGGATCATTCACATACATAGCGCCAGCTTGCGCAAAATATTCTGCTGAATCCGTAGCTCCATATGCCCCTACACAATCCGGATAATTTTGATACAAACTCTGTAATTGTGCGCCATCTGAAATGCCATAATCTCCATATCCAGATCCACACGCAAAATCAAAAATATGACTTAACTCATGACTCACTGCATCTTTTTGACCATAATCCTCATCTACATCAATCTGTAATGTTATTGAAAAATCATCCGATGAAGCATATGCATATGCAGTTCCTAGTCCATCATCTGTTACATCCACTCCATCAGCTATTGCGATATCCATAAAATTCTTTGGCTCGCAAATATGGATCATACGACAATTACTCAATAAAAAATTAGGTTGAGATTTTACAAATAAATCCATATACTTTTGTACATCACCAATTTTTAAAGAATTACCAGGAATTACATGAATTGTTGGTAAACCATCCAAAGTGATATATTCATCCTCAATAATCTGGTTATAAGCCTCTTCTTGAAGTCTTAACATTTCATTATATTCATTCTGAGCAGTCTTATAATCTTTATACACAGGACTTAATACCATAACCAAAGCTGCTGATATTAAACTTAATAATCCAACTTTCAAAAGCCAACTTGTCTTTGGCTTATTTTCATTCACATAATTTCTACACTCCAATATTTGTTTATAAGAAAATTCATTAGAACGCTTCTCATACGCAATACGTCTACCCTCTTTGTCCAAACCATCAATTCTTTTTAACTCATCCTCACTTAAAGTACTACGGATATATTCAAATCTATATTGATCAGGATCTACTTCCTTGCTATAAAGAAGAACTACAATAAGCAACATACTCAATACTGCAACCGTTAAACATAGTTTCAAATCAAAATGATTAATAAGCGACTGATCCATAATGGTAATTTCCTTATTACCCAACAAATCCCGATACCAATACATCAATCCAAATACAACTGAAAACACTAAACCTGAAAACATAACTTTACTTCTATTCATATAAAATTTCTGCTTCTATTTTGCCTTACACTATTAAGACGAAGAAAAAGTAAGTATGGTTATGTAAATGATCAATAAATTTTATTTTTTTCATCTAACTCAAATAAAATGAGTGCTTTTCGTTAGCATAAAAAAAATAGATACTTTTCTGTATCTATTCAACAAAGTCCATAAAATCCATTTTTAAATAACTACCATAGTAATATTGTCCACCATCAAACGGATCATTTAACTCTAAATGTGTTATGTATCCATCACGAATTTCAACCATATTACTTGAATCTGATTTTTGTTCTGTAATTATTTCATTTGAATTGTCTGTTTTCCATAATGCAAGATTATACTTTATTCTCTTTATATCTCCATCTCTTTCAAAGTTAGCTTCATTTATATTTTCCTCATCTAAAACTCGTACTTTATCTACAGCTCTAATCCTCAAATTTTCATCTCCACTAAATAATCTACCATATACTTTCAAAAGCGCTATATCATAACTGTCAGGTTGCATTGTTAATATCTCTTTATATAAAGATTTTGAAGAAAGTATATAACAATCCACAAGATCATTTCCATTGGTTGATGGTGTTAAATATTCTCCAAATTGACTTCCATCTATTGAATTTAAATCAACAGGTGTAGTCGTTATATACTTTTGGCATTGATTATCTTTATAATGGAAAACATAATAATAACCAACTTCTTCAGGAATTGTAGTTGTAGCAACCGCATAATACTCATCCATATCATCTGTATTTTTGATATAAACATCAAAATCAATATCACCATTTTGTGTATGCTGCACTCCTTTTATATGAAACGATTCAAGAGTGTCCAACTTTTCTGTAGCATTTACAATTGTATTATAGTTGCTCCCACTTAACGCACCCAAAATAAATGACATTAGAGTCATTGAAAGAACAACAATCAAAGCTTTAGAAATCGCTGTTTTTCGAAGCCACCAACCTAGAATACCAGACATATTGTCGTATATTCCTACTTGTTGAGGTATACATCTTATTGCTTCAACAATTGTATCCACAGATACATGACATGAAATCATTTTTGACATTTGATCATTTAAAAAACAACTCAAAAATGACATAGATCTAACATTTGCATTGCTTAGAATATTCATTATTTTCTTTCTGACATAAGCCAAATTATCTTTTACAGCATTCTCGCTTACACCAAAAATATCAGCAATTTCAAATATACTCATATTTTCAAAATAATACATCATCAACATCAATCTTTGTTTTTCTGTTAATAGATTTAAAACACTTTGTGTAGAATCTTGAATCTCTTGAACATTCATAAACGATTCAATCTTAAACGGTATTTTATCATTTCGAACATTGGCATCAAATTCAATTCGATCTTCTTCATCTACATAGAAACTAGAATTTAAAGATGAATTCTTTTCATATTCAATTTGATTCAATAATTGTTCTGAAACCTTTCTGCCAAACCAATGTTCAAAATTTCCATCATCCATCAATTGATCTAAATTCTGAAAAGCCAATATATAAGATTGTAAAACTATATCCTTAGCTAACGCTTCATCATTTACAACCTTATATGCAAAATAAATTGCCTTACGCTGTGTTTTTTGAACAATCTCACTAATGGCTTGAACATCCTTTTTTCTTGCTCTATTAATTAAGTCCTTTTCCATATTTCTCCTCTAACACCTTATATCCCTACTTCTTTTATTTATGAAAATACAGATGCAATCTTTCGATTGCATCTTAAAACAATTTAGTAACTATAATTGAGTCACTGTTTTTTTAGTATGTTACCTATAGTTATTTCATTTTTGTACTCATAATCTATATAATAATGATTTGTATATTTCTTAAAGTATCCATCTTTGTCGACTGTAACTGTGAGATTGAAAATAATATCTTTATTTTCTTGAATATTTCCTTCTTCATCAATTGATAGATCATATGTTTGATAAGAGAATGTTTTTTCTCCATCTTTTTCTGTTACTTTTGCATTATTTAAACCTTCTTGTGCTATTTTAAGATATTTCTTCTTCAGGTTTGTTTGTATATTATCTTTACCATATAAACTTTTATAATACGTATTATATAAGCTTAAATAGTTTTCATTATAAGTATCAAATTTCACTATAGTATCATATTTTAATCTCCATATACCTACAGAAGGAGCATCACTAGTTGGCCTTCCATCCTCTCCAAATGAAGGCTCCTTATATTCTGAAATTAAATTTGGATCTAATTCATCAAAACTATTCGCATCTGAATAACATGATGCCATTTTTTTACCATCAAATTTTTCAAACAAGTTTTGTTCGACACCTGCTTCAGGGTTCGCATAATAAATTACACTATAAACATCTGGTGAATCTGTATTTTCTACATACAAACGATCATTTAATTCATAATTACCAATATACTCGTCATTTTTAACAGTAGGACCCAAAGTATATTCGTAAATTTCATAAGAGTGGGATGCATCAAGTTTTTCAATAGCTCTCTCTACCTGTTTATAGTTACTATTATAATCAACTGCTGCATATCCAACTGCACCAGTTACAGCTACTGTTCCAGCACATACTCCTGCTTTTACACTCGCCGTTTTACTTGCCCACCATTTCGCAAATCCTGATTTGGTTGCTCCTGTCTTAGTAGCAGCGGCTCCAGCCGTTGTAGCTGCTGCACTTGTTCCAACCGTTTTGATAATGATATCCTTTGATACATGTGATACAGCTGTCTTTGCCATTTGATCATGTAACATCCATGTTAAGAATGGCATTGGTGCAACGCCATAGAAAGATACACCCTTTTCTCTCATTGCCTCGATTATATTCTTGATTTTCTTTCTTCCATAAGCTAGATATCCCTTTACAGTATTTCCACTTACACCATAAACATCTGCTATTTCAGAAACACTCATATCTTCAAAGTAATACATCATCAAAGCTAATCTTTGATTTTCAGGAAGTTCACTCAATACTCCCTGTACACCTTCTTGAAGCTCTTTATAATTCATACTTGCTTCTGGTTCAAAAGAAGCCTTATCATTCTTTATATTCGCCTCAAATTCAAGTCTATCCTCCTCATCATCTAAAGAACTAAACTCAACTGGCTTATTCTTACCTTGTTTAGATTTTGTATAATCCAATGCCTTATGCGAAACAATTTGATTGAACCAACTCTCAAACTTAGAATCATCACTCAATTGATCCAGTTTCTGGAAGGCTTGAATATATGCTTCTTGTACAATATCTTTAGCTGTAGCCTCATTATTCACTACTTTATAAGCAATAAAATATGCTTTTCTTTCTGTTAATTGAATAATCTCAGCAATTGCTTCATTATCCTTTTTTCTTGCTCTTGTAATTAAACCCTTTTCCATACTTTAATCCCTATGCTACATAGAATCTATTTAAAACAAATAAGATACATTTTAAACATTTTGTCATTACTTCATCGTTATAAATTGGGTATGAATTACGTAATTGTTCTTTTGGTAATACAGCAGTCTTATAAAGCATCATTAAGAATGTAAAACAGTTTGTCTTAATATATTCATCACAAGCTGCACATTTATAACTTACATTATCTGCTGGTACAGTAATAATCTGATTTGAAATAATATAATTGATTTTCGCAGTTAATTTATCAACTGTAGTCATTTTATTTTGTACTACTGCAGAGATATTTACATTATTTTTTGCCAAAATCTTATTTGTAAATAAATCCAAGAAATTTCCTAACTTAGTAAAAGTTTCATTAAAAGAATATTCTGCACTTCTTTCTAATCCATCCACAAAATAATATAGTTCTTCATCATATTTCTTCAAACCACTAAATGTATTACTATAACGAACACCAGTATTGTCATTAGACTTTACAGCTTTAACCGCCTCTTCAAAAATAGATTCTGGTTGTTTTGGAATTTCATGCATTTCTGTTTTAGTTGGTGCTTTCTCTTCAACAACCTCTTCTGGAATATTTTCTACTACTGGTTCAATCATTGGTTCAGGAGTAGTTTTCTTTTCAGATACAGTCTCTTCTTTATTACTTGCATATCCCATATCAGATACACCTGCAATTTTATCATCCAAAGAATCCAATTCTTTTAGGATGCTGTTGTAGTGCTCATCTTCTTTTAAAATCTTTTCTTCAAGAATACTTTTCTCATTCTTTAAACTGTTCAATGTTGCTTTTGATTTATCCTTTTCTGACAACAATTCTTTTCTTTTATCCATCAATCCTTGTAATTCAGAATTCAACAAATTCTTTTTAATTTCTTCCATTTCTGCAAGCTGCTTTTTCATTTCCTCTTGCAATTTCAAATTCTCCTCAATCTTACGATTTAACTCATCCATATTTAAACTCATAAGTAAATTTTTCTCCTTCACTAATAATTAAACAGTTGGAGATAAACTCCTCTGAGAACCGTACGTGCAGTTTTCCCGCATACGGCTCCCCACTGTTACTTTAAACATTCTTGTTATAAATAACTTTATCCCCGCTCCAAATATCTACATGGATATAAGGGCGAATGATACGGTCATTCCATATTTCATAGAACCTTTCCAATTTAAAACTTCTTCTTTGACTCCTTCTGTTTAACCATTTAAACGTTACATATAGTGAATGAATCCAAAGGTTTCTAACCTCTTTTATCATTCCACTCAAACTGTAGTAGTTAAAACTACCGGTAAGTTTCTTGTTCAATGTCTTCATAAATTCGTCAAATTGAGTGTTTCTATTCTCTTTGACCCATTTCTTTAAGTTTGACTTGAATTGCTTCTTCTTTTTGCGACTAATCTTATGTCCTACAGTGTAGTAGCCTTTTCTTGTCTTGCTGTTGAAATGTGTAAAGCCTAGAAAATCAAATGTTTCTCTTGAAACACTGTATCTTCCAAATGGAAGTATTCGTGTCTTTTCTTTGGATAGTTCCAATCCAAAAAGTTCCATTCTTCTAATAATGGCTTCATATACTCTTTGTGCATCTCTTTCATACTGAAACATTATCAGGAAATCATCGGCAAACCTTACCAGGTAAGCTTCTCCATATAGCTGTTTCTTGATACACTTTTCAAACCATAAATCCAATACATAATGTAAGTACACATTGGCAAGTATTGGACTTATTAGTCCTCCTTGAGGTGTTCCTACACTAGTATCCTCATACTTTCCTTCTATCATGA
>ERZ779889.1180-NODE-1180-length-27475-cov-3.029759_pt1 | contig 27475 bp, 20 predicted proteins | sample MGYA00511030_ERZ779889 | MGnify/ENA primary metagenome ERZ779889 (study PRJEB29588, sample SAMEA2160616) | human gut metagenome | biome: human gut; feature: human-associated habitat; material: faeces | place: Denmark | collected 2008/2010 ...
GTAATGCTGCTTGTTGGAATAAGCGGATATATTTTTCGTCCGGCGAGTTTCGATCAAAGGTGGATACAGTTGAAACAGGAGATTGAAGATGTGAATAATGGAAAATTAGATGGGGGATCTACTTTAGTACCCCGGATCGTTTTCTATCAGTCTTGTTTGAAAAATATCGATTCGTGGGGAATTTGGGGATTAGGGGTGTATACGAATGTGGTGTCGAAACAATGGTATCAGGCATCGGGAAACCGGGTTGTCGCTTCGCTGACTCATAGCCACAATTCTTATCTGCAATACTGGATGTTGATGGGTGTGGTCGGACTGGTTTTCATACTGAGTTGGTTTGTGTATCCTGTAAAAAGCATGATCTGTAGCAAAAAATATTCCTTTCTTGCCTTATCGCTCCTGGTCGCTTTTTTTATTGACAGTAATTTTGAAGTATTGCTGATCGTAAATGACGCACTTCCGGTTGTCATGTTCTTTTTAATGATGTTTTATGTCTTCCGGGATCAATTCTATGCTTTAGAACACGAAAGCGATTAAATCAATTCGGAAATGGTTTTCAGTAGCAGGTCCGGGGTGATATTACGGATATAATCTTCTTCCCGGATCAGATTATTTTCTATTTTCAATATCCGTCCTAACGGAACTTTAGGAAGGATTGTCGATGTCGGGCTGGTAGAAAGGCCCATCAGGGCGATAAAAGGAGTTTTTACGGCAGCCGCTATATGGAGAGCACTCGAATCGATGGTAATGATCAAATCGACATTGGCTATCGTATTGATAAAACCTTCGATAGTTGTGCGTGCTGTCAGATTGATCAGATGATCGATACGGGCTTCCTCGGCATATTGGGTGTGTTTGATGTTGTCGTTTTCGTCCCCGATAAGCAAGAGGTTGTAGCCTTGCCGATTCAACAGCCTGAGGAGCTGAACCGCATATTCATCCGGATATTTCCGGAATTCTTTGTTCTCGCCTCCCAAATATAAAGCGATGGTCTTATGCGAATTATCGAATTGGAAAGTCTTCTGACCGGTATACCGGAGCGATAATTCGGGTAAATATACGTATTTATTCCCGATATACTCATTGAATAAAAAAGCATACCGGTTGATGTAATGTTTGTGATAATTGATCTCAGGACTGAAATCCAGCAGAAAACCTCTGCCTTCTCTATTGTAACCGATATTCTTTTTTACATTTCCTAATCTGAAAAGCAAAGCAGAAATAAAGGTATTAACAAAAATGACACCTAATTCACCGTTTTCTTTTCTTAATTCCCTGACAATTTTCCAATAGGTAGATAATTTTTTCTTCCGTTTGAGCGGGAAAGTAATATAATGAGTAATCCGGGGATCGTATTTAAATAATTCCCTGACAAAATCCGGTCCGACAATAGTAAATTCCGCTTCCGGATACTCCTGTTTTATCAACTCTAAACAAGGAGTCGTATTTATCGTGTCCCCTATGAAATTAGGGGTCCTGATAATTATTTTTTTCATTACTGGTTGTTGTTTTTATCCTTAGTTGTGTCGATAGACTATGCTTTTACATATACGATTCAAGTCATAAATTTGGTTTTGTTTTATTTGAAAAATTTAAAAAAATCCCGTTTTAAATATTTTAAGCATGATGCCGAAACTGTTCTTTAATAAATCGCCTTTATCAAACCCGACATTCAGCGCTGTATGGAAAGGAAGCTTGGTGTCCGGAGCAATGAGTTCCAAGCCCCAGCTGAATTGAGGTTTAGTGGTATATTCGCCGTTTTTGTTTATGAAATGGACCGAATGGGTCCCGTAATTCAGGGAGTAGCTCATCATGAGTTTGTAACGGATATCTCCCGGCAGATCCCCGCAAATTCCCAGATGATGGGCATAAAAACGATTATTGAGTACACCCCGGGTTATCCCGCTGGCTTCTTCCGGTTTGGGAGTGGATTTGAAAGAAGTCGATTGTTCCATCTACGAGTGTTTGATAAACCAGCAGGACATTCGTGAAGCCATCTATACAACTGATATTGATGGGTTGGACATTGTGCCCTCGCACATAGACCTGGTGGGGGCCGAGATTGAAATGATACAACTGGACAATCGTGAGAAGGTGATGAAAAGACTTCTCACCCCGATGAAAGAATTGTATGATTATATTTTGATAGACTGTTCTCCTTCACTGGGACTTATTACGGTCAACGCCCTTACGGCGGCCGATTCGGTCGTAATCCCTGTGCAGTGTGAATATTTTGCATTGGAGGGCATCAGTAAATTGCTGAATACGATAAAGATTATCAAATCTAAGCTGAATCCTTCGTTGGACATTGAAGGATTCTTGCTTACGATGTATGATTCGCGTCTGCGCTCGGCCAATCAAGTGTATGACGAAGTGAAAAATCACTTTCAGGAACTGGTGTTCCACACCGTCATTCAACGCAATGTGACCCTCAGTGAAGCGCCTAGCCACGGCATACCGGTGATTTTGTATGATGCAGATTCAAAGGGTGCGAAAAACTATTTGGCGTTGGCGCAGGAAATTATTAAAAGAAACAGTAAGTAAATAGAACTACATGGCAGTACATAAAAAGTTTGCTTTAGGACGCGGCCTGGATGCCCTAATTTCTACGGATGAGGTGCAGACCAGTGGTTCTTCTTCAATCAACGAAGTGGAGCTATCGAAGATTTCAGTAAATCCCAACCAGCCCCGGCGCGATTTCGACCCGGAGGCGTTGCAGGAGCTTGCCGATTCCATTGCCGAAATTGGCATCATCCAGCCCATCACTTTGCGGAAGCTGAGCGATGACTCTTACCAGATAATAGCGGGTGAGCGGCGTTTTCGGGCGTCCCAGATGGCCGGTCTGGCCACCATCCCGGCCTATATCCGCACTGCCGACGATGAGAATGTGATGGAGATGGCGCTCATCGAAAATATCCAGCGCGAAGATTTGAATTCGCTGGAAATTGCGCTGGCCTATCAACATTTGCTGGAGCAGTATGCTCTGACACAAGAGCGTCTGAGCCAGCGTGTGGGGAAGAAACGTACGACTATTGCCAACTATCTCCGTCTGTTGAAACTCCCGGCTCCCATTCAGGTGGCATTGCAGAACAAGGAAATCGACATGGGGCATGCGCGTGCTCTGTTGACATTGGAAGACCCAAAAGCTCAAATCAAGATATTCGAAGAAATCGTGGAACATCACTATTCTGTACGCAAGGTGGAGGAAATGGTGAAAGCATTGAGCGAAGGTGAGAGCGTTAAAAGCGGGGAGAAGAGGATTACGGCTAAAAGTGCTAAACTTCCCAAGGAATATGATGCTTTGCGGACCCATCTGTCGGACTTCTTTCATACGAAAGTGCAGATGTCTTGCAGCCAGACCGGCAAAGGCAAAATCAGCATCCCGTTCAACAACGAAGAAGAGCTGGAGCGCATCATGGAAATATTCGACAAACTTAAATCTCAGGAATAACCTATCAGCTTGAAGCGTATGAACCAGACTTGTTGCCAATGGAGGAAGATTGTGATGCTGTCGGTCGTCATGCTGTTGTTGTGTGGCGGGAGGGTCGAGGCGTGTGCCCAAAGTGTGCGCCCCGATTCGCTGGCCGTTGATTCGCTTGTTGTGGATTCACTCATGACGGACAGTCTGCTAATGATGCAGGAACGACAGCTTGAAGCCGTAGAAGCCCCCATCGACACCGCGAAGCTGTTTGCAGGCAGTGATTCCATAAGTAAAATGAATCCTCCTGTCCCGGAGCGCAAACGTTGGATGCCCGACCCCAAACGGGCCACCTGGTTGGCTTTGCTCATTCCGGGCGGCGGTCAGATATATAACCGCAAATATTGGAAACTCCCGATAGTCTATGGCGGGTTTGTTGGATGTGCTTATGCGCTGAGTTGGAACAGTCAGATGTATTCCGACTATTCGCAAGCCTATCTGGATTTGATGGACGACGACCCGAACACGGACAGCTACAAGGACTTTGTACCGCCCAACGTGAGCGTGGAAGGCAACGAGTCGCAATATGAAAACATTTTCCGGAGAAAGAAGGATTTTTATCGCCGTTACCGCGATTTGAGCATCTTCGCTTTCATCGCCGTTTATGCTCTGTCGGTCATTGACGCATACGTGGATGCCGAGTTGTCAAATTTTGATATATCCAAGGACATCAGCCTCAAAGTGGAGCCCGCGATTATCAATAATGGCAATCATCTCTTTACTAATACTAACAGTCCGAAACTGAGCATCGACAAGAGTTCATCGGTCGGCTTACAATGTAGACTAAGATTTTAAAAACTATATAATGAGAAAGATATTCATCATCGCCTTACTTGTTTCATCTGTGAATCTCTTTGCACAGAAGAGTCTTACCGTACAATCGGTTACCGGAGAAGTCGAAGAAATCGACATCCCGGAAAACATGATATTGTCTGTCGACAGTTTGCTTTCCGACTGGCATGCTAAAAACTATCTTTCGGTCACAACCGAAGATTGTAACTATGAAGATGTCAATCCGACTTATCCAGACTCGATTTATATAGACCGTTTGTCGCGCATTCCGACTATTATGGAAATGCCCTACAATGAGATAGTACGTAAGTTTATCGACATGTATAGCGGACGTTTGCGTAAGTCGGTGTCTTATATGCTGGGGGCATCAAATTTTTATATGCCTATTTTTGAGCAAGCATTAGATTTGTATAATCTGCCTTATGAGTTGAAGTATTTGCCCATTATAGAGTCGGCACTCAATCCGAAAGCTGTGTCAAAGGCTGGAGCTGCCGGGCTGTGGCAGTTTATGTTGGGGACGGGCAAGCTCTATGGCTTGCAGGCAAACAGTCTTGTCGACGAACGCCGAGACCCTATTAAGTCGACTTATGCGGCAGCGCGTTATCTGAGCGACCTTTATAATATATATAAGGATTGGAACTTGGTGATTGCAGCATATAATTGTGGCCCGGGTACGGTCAACAAGGCTATTCATCGTGCCAACGGCGCGACAGATTATTGGAGCATCTACAATTATCTTCCGAAAGAAACACGCGGGTACGTGCCTGCATTTATCGCAGCTAATTACATAATGAATTATTATTGCGACCACAACATTTGTCCGATGAATACGCAGTTGCCTCTGGCAACCGATACGATTCATGTAAATCGGGACTTGCATTTCCAGCAGATATCCGATTTGTGCGACATTGATTTGGAATCGTTGCATGCCTTGAATCCTCAATATAAGACAGAAATTATTCCGGGAAACAGCGGAGATTGCACTCTGCGCCTTCCGCAGGCAGCCTTGACAGCTTTTATTGACGCAAAAGACTCTATATATACCCATCGTGCTGCCGAATTGTTTACAAAGCGTAAGCAAGTCGCCGTAAAAAAGGCTTCTCAAAGCACGGCCGGCGCCCAATATTACAAAATCCGGCGTGGCGATACGCTTTCTGAGATTGCAGAGAAATTTGGAACAAGCGTGCGCCGTTTGAGAAGTTTGAATGGTATACGTGGAAATCGTATCACTGCCGGTAAGTCTATCAGAGTCCGTTAACCTTAAATTTAAGAGATTATGGAAGAGCAGTTACCAACTAAAGAAAGTCAAGAAGAACAACAAATCAATGCGGCATTTCAAGATTTGTTGAACTGCTATCTTGCGACCAAACACCGTAAGAAGGTTGAAATCATAACCAAAGCATTCAACTTTGCCAAACAAGCCCATAAAGGCGTCAAGCGCCGGTCGGGCGAACCATACATCATGCATCCCATTGCTGTGGCCAAGATAGTTTGCACCGAGATAGGGTTGGGCTCTACTTCCATTTGTTCGGCCTTGCTCCACGATGTGGTGGAAGACACCGATTATACGGTAGAAGACATTGCCAATCTTTTTGGTCCGAAGATTGCTCAAATTGTAGACGGGCTGACTAAAATATCGGGAGGAATCTTTGGTGACCGTGCTTCTGCACAAGCCGAAAACTTTAAGAAACTCTTGCTCACGATGTCTGATGATATTCGTGTCATCCTAATAAAGATAGCCGACCGCCTGCATAACATGCGTACTTTGGGTTCCATGTTGCCCAACAAGCAATATAAGATAGCAGGCGAAACACTCTATATTTACGCTCCTTTGGCCAATAGGCTTGGCTTGAATAAAATTAAGACAGAACTTGAAGACCTCAGCTTTAAGTATGAACATCCGGAAGAGTATCAGCAAATTACAGAGAAGTTGGCTGCCACTCAGGCCACACGCGACGAGCTGTTCAAGGAATTTACAGATCCTATTCGTGCCGAGCTGGACAAGATGGGATTGGAATATGAGATAAAGGCGCGGGTTAAGTCGCCTTATTCCATCTGGAACAAGATGCAGACGAAGCATATCACGTTTGAGGAAATATACGACATCTTGGCTGTGCGCATCATTTTCAAGCCAAAATCTATGGCCGAAGAACTCAATGAATGCTTTAACATCTATGTGGCTATCTCTAAAATATACAAACCGCATCCCGACCGTTTGCGCGACTGGGTGAACCACCCCAAGGCTAATGGTTATCAGGCCTTGCACGTCACGCTGATGAGCAATCGGGGGCAGTGGATAGAAGTACAAATCCGCAGCCAGCGCATGGACGATGTGGCCGAACAGGGATTTGCTGCTCATTGGAAATACAAAGAGGGCGGAGGCAGTGAAGACGAAGGCGAATTGGAGAAGTGGTTGCATACCATTAAGGAAATTTTGGACGACCCGCAACCGGATTCTATGGATTTGCTCGATACCATCAAGCTGAATCTCTTTGCTTCTGAAATATTTGTCTTTACACCGAAAGGTGAGATTAAGACAATGCCGGCAAATTGTACGGCATTGGACTTTGCTTTCTCCATTCATACTTTTTTAGGAAGTCATTGTATCGGGGCGAAGGTAAATCATAAACTGGTGCCGTTAAGTCATCGTTTGCAAAGCGGAGACCAGGTGGAGATTTTAACATCCAAGGCACAGCGCATTCAACCTTCGTGGGTCAACTTTGTGACCACAGCCAAGGCCAAGACAAAGATTTTGGCCATTATCAAGCGGGAGCAACGTCAAGCTCAAAAGCTGGGTGAAGACATTTTGAGCGATTTCTTTAAAAAAGAAGATATTGAGCCCAACAGCGTCAACGTAGACAAACTTCTGGCATTGCATGACATGACACGGGAGAACTTCTTGGCTGCATTGGGACAAAAGACTCTGGTCTTGGGTGACGAAGACCGGAATGCCTTGAAGGAAAGAACAAACAATCTGAACTGGAAGAAGTATAAAAAGTATATTTTCCCCTTTAATCGGAAAACGAAGGAACTTCCTGCTCCCCAGCAGCCACAAGAACCAGAACCGATGGTGAATATTGACAAGAAGAAGCCGTTTATTCTTACAGAGAAAGGAGTGGGCAAGGAGTTCATATTGGCGAAATGCTGTAAGCCTATTCCGGGCGACGACGTGCTGGGTTTCTTGAATGAAAATAATCGCATCATTGTTCACAAACGTCAGTGCCCCATAGCAGCCAAACTTAAAAGCAGCCAAGGGAATCGTATCCTGGCCGCTGAATGGCATACGCATCGCACAATGGCATTTACAGCTACTATCCAGATTAAAGGAATCGATGACTTAGGCCTGCTCAATGAGATTACCCAAATCATTTCCCGCCAACTCAATGTAAATATTCATAAGTTGACTATTGAAAGCAACGAAGGTATTTTTGAAGGGCAAATAGAGATATACGTTTATGATGTGGACGATGTGAAGACATTGTGTGCGTCGTTACGTCAACTGAAAAACATCCAGTCTGTAACAAGAGTCTGACCAAGTTTTGATTTAATAACGATTGAGTCCGGAATTGAATTTCAGTTCCGGACTCAGTTGTTACGTATGCCAGGCTTACAGTTCGTCCCATTTCGGGGGAGTTACGTTTAGTAGATGGCGGACAAAGAAGTCGAAACGTTTATGCTCGCCGTATGCTTCTCCCATCGTATGCCTTGCTCCGGGGATAACAACCAGCTCGAAGTCTTTGTTTGCCCGAATCAAAGCATTGGCTAGTTGCATCGTTGAGGCGGGGTCTACATTGTCGTCCAGTTCTCCCACAACCAACATTAGCGGACGACGTAGCAAGTGTGCATTTTCCACGTTTGATCCTTCCTTATATTGTTCACCGACGGGGTATCCCAACCATAGCTCGTTCCACCAGATTTTATCCATGCGGTTGTCATGGCATCCACAAGCCGAGTAGGCAGCCTTGTAGAAGTCCGGATAGAGCAGGACAGCGTTTGTCGATTCTTGTCCTCCGGCCGAGCAGCCATAGATGCCCACACGGTTAATGTCCATGTAAGGGTATTTTTGCGCTGCTGCCTTAATCCAAGCCATGTGGTCGGGCAATCCGGCATCCTTCAGATTTTTGTAGCATACATTTTCGAACTCACGGGAACGGAATGATGTCCCCATGCCGTCGACCATTACCACAATAAATCCCAATTCGGCCAACGATGTGATATAACCGTCGTAGGAGCGGAACGTTTTGGGCACGTATTGGTCGCCCGGTCCTTGATAGATATATTCGATGATGGGATAATGGCGAGATGGGTCGAAGTTTGTCGGTCGGTATATCAAGCCCCACATGTCCGTCTTGCCATCGCGTCCTTTAGCCGTGAACACTTCGGGAGCTTTCCATCCTTCAGCTACCAGGCGGCTGATGTCGGCCTGTTCTAGCGGCATTACGATTTTTCCATCTTTGGCCCGGCGTAAGACGGCTACGGGTGCACGGTCTACCTTTGAGTAGACATCGACCAGATAGTTCATGTCGGCTGAAAATGTGGCTTTGTGCATCCCTTCTTCCGGTGTGAGGCAGACAAGCCCTTTGCCGTCGAATCCGATGCGGTAGTAACGGATGAGATATGGGTCTTCGTCGGTTTCCATTCCGTTGGCTGAGAAATAAATCTGACGCTTGTCTTCGTCCACGCGGAGCACTTCGCGCACATACCATGGACCTTTGGTGATTTGGTGTGTCGGGCGTGCTGTTATGCGGTCGAACATGTATAAATGATTCCAGTTGTCGCGTTCGCTCATCCAGATGATGTGACGTCCGTCTTTCAAGTCGTGGCGGAAATGGCGAACGTAGTTTACATATTTATCGCTTGTTTCCTCAATCAAGGGGCGCACGTTTCCCGTTTCGGCAGAAAGTTCCAGCACGCGGTAGACTTGGTGTCCACGCTGGTTGTATTCAAATGTGACGGTTTTGCTGTCGCTGTCCCAATAAGGTCCGTGGAGAGCGTATTGTTTGTCAAACAGTGTGGTGGAAGGGATAATGGCCCGTCCGCTTTCTACTTCAAAGATGCAAGGCACTTTGAAGGGAAGCTCGTCGCCCGGTTTGGCATATTCTTGTTTGTGCAGTTTGGGCTGGAGTTGGTCGGCGGGAGAAGACTCTACGTAGTACACATACCGTTTTTCCACAGGGCGTATTTTGCAGGTTGCCACCTTTTTACTGTCGGGAGACCAACGGATGTATGCCGAATAGTAATTGCCCAATGTACCGTCTTGGCTCAGTTGGCTTTCCTTACCGGTGGCCAGTTCCTGCACGCAGACATTGTGGTTTTTTATGTAGGCCATGTAGCGTTTGTCCGGAGAATATACCGGGGATGCGTTCTTTTCGTCATCGGTTTCCATCCAGTGGCGTTGTTTGCGTGGAGCCGGTATGTTGCCCTCGTTTGTCAGTTTGTTGCTGTTTACGACATACGTCCACCGTTGGTTGTGGAAGACGAAACGGAGCGTGTCTAACTTGTTGCTGACCGATAGGTGTTGCAGCGAGAGAGATTTCGGATTTGTTTTTATCCCAGATGCTGCTGCCAAGGATGAGGCCAGGAGTTGATGGTCGAAAAGCTCTTTTCTACTCTGCCTGTCAGCGTTAACAGCCACATAAACATCACCTTCAGGTGTGTGGCGGACATACCAGAATTGGTGTGTTTGTCCTATCCATTTTGGCTGTACGTTGGAATAATAAACTTTGTTGGCACTGAATTTTTCTTTCAGTGCATAAGCACGGCGATAGTCGTCCGTCGTACCTTGGGCAATAGCCATGCTTCCGTAGAAAAATAGCGCTACGGATAAAATTATTTTAGTCATCTTCATGTGCAAATTCTTAATCAGTTATTTCCCATTCATAGATTCCTGATGAGTGGCCGGCCGGTTGCACCACTTCCAGCTTGACGGCTGTGGTTTTCACGGGCCGGAAGTGTACGGTGTTGCCTGTTCCTTTTTCTGTGCCATAGTTGTCGGGCTTTTCCACCGGTTGCCATTCTCCTTGTGCATTCCGGTAGTATATCTTCCAGCTTTGGGGCACGCGGCATCCTCCCCACGGGGCATCGTCAAACCAATAAACGGTGGAACTGGATATGCTTGTTTCGTTCGGAAACTCGTAAACAATCCATTCGGTTGTCCCCTGTTTGGGCCACCAGTGGTAGTAGGGCACGGAGCGGTCGTTTGCGTCTTTTGGCACCAGGTGGTCGTTGATGGCGGCAATAGATTTTGCCGGGTGCGAGGCTTTGACGATGCTTTCCGATGCCACAGTGGCAGGCATGGCCGGACTGGAGGCGCTTACGTCTTGTGGCAACCACACGCTCATGTCGCCGGCTCCTCGGTGAGCCCAGGCGTAGTAGGGTATCAAGGTCAGTGTCACATCCTTGGTTGTCAGTCGGCCGTTGTTGTCGTAGCAGAGTGTTTGTGCGGCTGTTTTCAGTTGGGTGATACCATAGAGCAGGTCGGGTTTTTCCACGGTTTCAAATCGGGGCGCACGATTCATGAGCAAGTTGGGAAGGCTGAAATCATTGTCCGGCCATTCGGCACAGTACACGAGCGGTCCCCGTTCCACAGCAATGCGTCCGCGGTCGGCTTCCACTTGGGTGTTTGCTTTGACTGTCCGTGCTTCCATGTCGAAGTGGATTTCCACCCGGTCGCCCTTTTTCCACTGGCGGTTGATGCAGAAGTAGCCGTTTTGCAGGGTGCTTTCCGTCGGTTTGCCGTTGACCTTGACGGTGTAGTCCGGGCGTTTCCCGTCGCTGTATGTATAGAGGTCGCTGGGCACTACTTGATTGCGTACCCATCCCGGAATACGGATTTTCAAGGTAAACTTTCCGACTTTGTTCTTTCCTATGCTGAGTGCGATGTCGCCTTTCCAGGGATAATTTGTTTGCTGTTCGATGGAGAGGCTTCTGCCGTCCACTTCCAGGTCGGCCGTGTTCGACATGAACAGGTTTACATACACATCGCGTCCTTTGACTGCATAGACATATCCCGGCAGGGAAGGGATGAAGCGGCAAATGTTGGAAGGGCAGCAGGCACACCCGAACCACGGCTGGCGTTGGTGCTGGCCGGTGCTTGCCAGAGGATTGGGATAGAAAAAGTTGCCGCCGTCGAGTGACACACCCGAAATCAGTCCGTTGTAGAGCGTACGTTCCACCACATCGTAGTACTTCGCATCACCGTGGAGCAGAAACAGGCGGTGGTTGACATACACGTTGCCAATGGCGGCACACGTCTCGCAATAGGCCGACATGTTGGGCAGTTCGTAGTTTTTGCCGAAGGCCTCGCCGTTGCTGGTAGCCCCGATGCCTCCGGTGATGTAGTATTTCTTGCCGACAATGTTTTCCCAGATGCGGTCGATGGCACGGACGTAGGCTGTGTCTCCCGTCAATGCCGCCACATCGGCCATGCCGGCATACATGTAGGCTGCCCGCACGGCGTGGCCCACGGCTTCATCCTGTTCAGTCACAGGCTTGTGTGCCTGACTGTATTCATCCCGGCGGCTTGTGTGGCCGCGTTGGTCAAGGAAAAATTTGGCTTCGTCCAGATATTTCCGGTCGCCGGTGACGAGGTAGAGTTTGGCCAGTGCCATCTCGGCAATCTGGTGTCCCGGCACACGGATGAGCTGTCCCGGTTTAGGGCCTATCTCGCGGCACACGCAGTCGGCATAGCGGATGGCTATATCCAGAAAGTTTCGTTTGCCCGTAGCTTGGTAGTGGGCGATGGCCCCTTCCACCATGTGTCCCAGGTTGTAAAATTCATGGCTTAGCTCCTCCACCTTTTCCCAGCGTTTGCTGCCTGCCCACTTGTGTGGGTGTTTGGGGTTCATGGTGCGTGCGGTGTACAAGTATCCGTCAGGTTCTTGTGCTGCGGCCACGAAGACGAGAACACTGTCGATATATTGCTCCAGTTTCTTGTCCGGGTAGGTCTGAAGCAAATAGCTGGCACCTTCTATCGTTTTATAGACATCGGTGTCGTCAAAAGAAAAACCGCCCACTGTTATCGTGTCGTTGGGGTGGGCTGCACGGATGAAATTTTGGTATCTTCCCGTTTCTTCACATTTGCTGAAAGCCAGCGGGATGGTCACTTCACGGCTGGCTTTGAGTCGTTGTCCCCAAAACGAGTCGGTCACTTTCACCGACGTGAAGGGGACGGGGTCTATCGGGTAACCGTGTGCCTTCGGCTTCACTTGGGCCTGACTTCCGGTTACAGTGAGGGTTAATAATGCAATGATAAAACACTTCTTCATATGGTTTAATTGTTTAATATATAAAATAATATACTTTTATGTTTATTCATAGAATTTCCCTTCTGGTGGTATGCTATTGGAAGCATCTTTTGTAACGGTTGGGACGGCAATACGTGAAAAGATGATACTGCTTTAGACAAACTGTCGCAGTTTTGTCTTCATGGTTTGCGTTTACTGTTGTGTGCCTCAAAGTTAGGAATTAAATCTGGAAATAGATATTTTTGTGGTCGTAAATATCTTGAGTTTTATTTATAACCTTAAAAAAGCAATCTATGAAAATCGTAAGTATTCTGTTTAGTTTATTGAGCTTGTGTTTGTTTGCCTTGCCTGTTTTCTCCCAGCAACCTGTGCCGGAACGTCCTCGCATTCTTGTCAGTACCGACATTGGCGGCACTGACCCTGACGACAACCAGTCGATGGCCCACCTGCTTATGTATTGCAATGAGTTTGATCTCGAAGGCTTGGTGTCTTCTCCTTCTTACGGCACTGGAAACAAGGAAGAAATTATCCGTATGATTGGTCTCTATGAGAAGCAGTTCCCTGCGTTGAGTAAACATGCTTCCGGATGGGCTTCGCCCGACTACTTGCGTTCCATCACCAAGCAAGGTCGTAAGGGGGCAGCTCCGATGGAAGGCTATTCCACTGCGACCGAAGGCTCTGATTGGATTGTCACTTGTGCGCGGAAGCAGAGCGAACGTCCCTTGTACATCTTGGTGTGGGGTGGGCTTGATGATGTGGCGCAGGCTCTTCACGATGCACCGGACATCGCGCATAATATCCGGATTTACTGGATTGGCGGGCCTAATAAGAAATGGAGTGTGAATAGTTATGTCTACATTGTCTCTCATTTTCCCGACCTGTGGTTTATTGAGAACAACGGCACTTATCGCGGTTTCATCTACAACTCCAAGAATAAGGATAAATACAACATGGGGTATTATGCAACTTATGTCAAGGATGCCGGATTGATGGGGGCTGACTTTGGCAATTATTATAAGGGGAATCCCAAGCTCGGCGATACGCCGTCGCTCCTTTACATGATGGACGGCGATCCGGCGGATCCGACACGTGAGTCGTGGGGAGGTAGTTTCGAACCTTTCACACGCAGTGCTAGAGTGGTTTTTCAAGGGACGACGACTGCCCTTGACACTGTGCCGGTTTATTCCATCATGGAGTTTCACATTGATGGCCCCGTGATGAACGATATGGCCGTAGGGACTCCTTGTATTACGCTTGATATTGCCAACCAGCAGTGGGACGGTTATTATCTTGGCGATGGACATTACGTGGTGAAATATTCCACTTATAAGACCGGTACGCAACCCTACACTATCACTTCCAAGACCGTTCCCGGATTCATTTCCAGGCAAGGTGAAATCACGGTGGACAACCTTTGGCCCGGTAAACCCAATGCGACAGACTACCTGCTGGGCAGCCATTGGTACACCGACAAGCAAGCCTCCGACCTGTTCTGGGCCGATTGCCAGGGCGCGCTGACGGTCTACAAATGGCGCAACGCCGTCATGGAAGATTGGGGCAAGCGTTGGGGGTGGTTGAAGAAATAAAGCTCATAAGTTGATGGATGAATAGTGAACGGGTTGTTGCCGATGTATGGTTTATCGGTGGCAGCCCGTTGTTTTTTTGTCTCTTTTGTTTGGCTCTGGAAGCTGGGCAGCTTTACCTTCCTTTCGGCCCGACCACGGAAAGGAAGCCGCCCGATCACGGAAAGGAAGCCGCCCGTGCACCGAGTCCAGGGTAAGGTCGGGCAGCCTCTATTGCCCGATTTTCGGGACAGGAAAGGCACAAATCTTGCACGCACATGGCTTTTTCATCTACGAAAGGTGTTTCTCACAAACATATAAACTCCAGCGGCCAATTCGGGTCTAATGATAGGTCCGTGTGTTTTTGAGTGATGGTCACTGTTGCTATGTGATACTCGTCTCTATCCATAAGTCGGTCTTTATTTTTTTATTAAATTACCTATGTGCAGGTATTAATCATGACGACTGGTATTTTGAACATGCTGAAATATGCGTAGGGAAGAAAACGAGTGAATATGACTGGACGCATGTGGTGAATCTGGAAACGATTGGTTTACACTGGAGCGGTTGGAAGGCGACGGGCTGCGCATACCTGAAAGGGAATTTTATTGTGATGGGATTTTGCGTTGTATGCTGAAGCCCAATGATACGGGGGAGGAGCGGAGAATCATGTTGACGTTGCGTTGTGAAGTGAATGAGCAAGTTCATGAATATGTGGATGTGACCATCACACAAAAGGCGCGGTGAGAAGCCGTCAATCTTTTACGTGAGTATACACAAAAACACGAAGGCACAGAGGCAAATAGTGAAGAAGAGCCCTGTGTCTTCGTGTTTTTGTGTGTAATAAAAAGTCCGTTTTATCGCTTCACGCTCACCAGTGCGTTGCCATTCTTCACGGGATTCCAACCGTCGGTGCCGGCAAGCACTTCCTCGATGCCGTAGCCCGTGAGGTCTTTCAACTGGTGGCCGTAAGGTGCGCGTGCTTCGGGACGTGCGCCCTCTCCGGTGTTCTGGTATTCAGCGTAGGTCACGGTCTCCTCGTTGCTCTTCTTGCCCCAGTTGTTCCAGCCGGCAGGTGCGATGTGTCCGCCCAGGTCGCAGCGGATGAACACGGCTTGGGCATACGGGCGCCAGGGGCGGGAGAGGGCCACGCCTTCCACACCCGGTTCGGCCGTCATCTTGCAGTCGTAGAACACGTAGCCATACTTCTGGTCCTTGTCCGTCGAGGGGGCTGTGAGATAGCCCTGTCCCAGGCTGTGGATGGTGCAGCGGTTGAACACAGCCGTCGACCATCCGAAGATGAAGTCCACCGTGCCCTCCACGTAGCAGTCTTCGTAATATTGGCGGCAGCCCTTGCCGTAGGTGTAGAGCGTGTCTTGGTTGCCCAGAAAGCGGCATGCCTTGAAATAAGCGCGGTCGGCACTGACGAAGCAGGCCACGGCCTGTCCCACGCGGCCTGCCGTGTTGGCAAAGGTAATGTTTTCAGCATAGAAGTCGGGCGCGTAGATATAGCAAGTCGACGAGCCGGAGGTCGACATCGGGTCGCCCAGGCTGTTGAGCTTGCTGGCATAGCCGTCGTTGGTAATCACGGCTCCCGTCTGTCCGATGAGGGAGATGTTTATCTTGCATTCGGGCACGATGACGCGCTCTTTGTATTCTCCCGGACGGACAAGTATGGTGGTGCGCTTGTTCTTACGGAAGTCGGGCACGGCATTGATGGCCTCCTGCACGGTGAGGAAGTCGCCGCTGCCGTCTTTGGCCACCACGAAATCATAGTGACGGATGTAGGGCTTCAGTGCGGGCACGGCGTCAGCCAGTGCGTCGACAGCCAGACGGGCCACGCGGCGTGCGCCGTAGACGTTCAGGTGCGTGTTGTCCTGCCGTCCTTTCGGGCAGGCGGCACAGGTGTTTGCGGGCACCCAGCAGAAGAGCGATTTGGAATCCTCGCGTCCCATCCCCTGCACCAGGTCGTGCGTCAGTCGGTTGAGGTCTATGAAAGGCACGCCGAGCTCGGCGGCCACGTTGCGCGGCGAGTCGAGATAGGCCCCGTGGGTGTCGATGAGCGTGTCGCCTTCGAGCACCGTGCCTTCCACCTTTTCGCGGCGCAGGTCATCGTCGGTCACGGCATTCTTGTTGTCGAAGAAGTTGCGGCGCACGATGGAGTTGAACAACACGGGGATGCCGCCCTTGGCGCGTGTTTCTTCCACGAAGCGGCGCAGGTTGGCGTCGAACGTCGTGCCGGGGTCGGTGTGGCGGTCGGGTTTCGGTTTTTCATCGTTGTGTCCGAATTGGATAAACACGTAGTCGCCCTTGCGGATTTGCGTGCGCACCTCTTCCCACAAGCCTTCGTCGATGAAGCTCTTGGAGCTGCGTCCGTTTTTGGCATGGTTGTCCACACGGATGTCTTCGGTGAAGAATCCCGGGAGCATCTGTCCCCAGCCACGTTCGGGGTTATCGCCGTCGAGCGGCTTGTTGGCCATTGTCGAGTCGCCAATCATGAAAATGGTCGTTACGTCCCGCGTGTCGGTGCGAAACGAGGTCAGTAGCAATAGTGCGCAGAGGGCGCATATCAGTTTTGTTTTCATAGTGTTTTTGGTTATGTGTTATTAATTGAGGACAAATGTAATAGTTTTATCCGTCACGGGTGCTCTCTGTTGGGAGGAAATCGCTACTTTTGTTTCAGGTAACAGCCGCAAGGCAATCATTTAACCAATCAGATACGTATGAAAAAGAATGCAATCATGACGGCTTTGTGCCTCTTCTTTTGTGTAGGTCAAGCCTTGGCGCAGGGCACATTCGTCTTGCGTGGCAAAGCGGCCAATGTGCCGGAAGGTAAACGTCAGTTTGAACTGGGTGTGACACATCCATACAGAAATGAGGGTTATACCGTGCCCATCTGCTCCGACGGGACGTTTGAGCAGACGTTGCCCGTGGAGGGAAGGCTGCAGGACGTTTATCTCTACCTGGGTGATGCCGTGACGGTCTTCACTTTTCCGGGGGACACTATCAATTTGGAGTTTGACTACAAGGACTGTCCGGCCAGCATCCGCCTGTGGGGCAACACGCCGGAGCGGAGCCGCGAACTGGAACTCTGCAAGGAGATGTACGACCGTTTCCGTCGCCGCAGGTTAGAGCTTTCCCAGGAAGGTTATTTCCTCCGTGCCGGGAAGTGCGACAGCGACACCTTGCTCAGCCGCGCCGTGGCTTATGTGCAAGACAGGCAGCAACTCATCGGCCAGTACAAACGGAAAGGCGCGTTGCCCCATGAAAAGTATTTCTACCAGTCGGCTTATTTCGGCGGTCTCTCTCCGTTGATTCCCGACGGCATTGCTTTGGAAAAAGCCGCCGGCATGGTCAAACTCTATCCGGAAGGGACGAACATCGCGCGCCCCTACCGGGATGCGAACTTCGATTTCTTCGGCTGTCCGGAAGCCTTGTCGTTTGCGCAGAGTTATATCCGGAAGTCTGTGGAAGATGCTTGCAACCTTTTCAATCAAAACTGGAAAGACATGGACGGACTAACCCGTCAGGCCATCGACCTTGTGGTGCCCAACAGGAAGTTGCGCGACTGGTACCAAGTATGCAGCCGGTTTGCCTATTTCGCCTCTGTCTCCATGACGAAAGCGAAGGCCGACGGCGAGCAGTTGATGAACACACTGGCCGACCCCTCTGCCAAAGCTTTCCTGAAGCGGCAGTTGGAGGCATACGTTTACCCCTTCCAACCCGGCGCAACGGCCCGCGACATGACATTGCCTACATTCGACGGAAAGGAGGTGTCTCTCAGTTCCCTGCGCGGGAAGTACGTCTACATGGACATCTGGGCCGAAGGCTGCGGCCCGTGTATGATGGAGTTTCAGAAAGCACAAGCCTTTCATGACAAGTATGCGGCCTATGGCGACAAGCTCGTGTGCGTCTTCCTCTGCGCACGTGGCGACAAGGAGAATTGCCGTAAAATCGTCGACAAGTACAAGTTGTGGGACAAGGGCATCCACCTCTTTGCCGACGACACCCATCGGGAAGAGGCTGCCAAATACAATCAAGACCTTTGGCCGACTTATGTGCTCATCGGCCCCGACGGGAAAATCGTCGAGTATGGCACAGCCCGTCCGAGCGAACTGCTCCGCGATGGCGAGAACATCCTCGACCGCTGTCTGAAGAGTAACTAAGAAAAGAAGACGAAGACACAGAGGCGTAAGATGAATCTCTGTGCCTTCGTTTCATTTTAAGTCAAAAGGTGGCAGAAAAAGCCACTCCTCCACTTTTCTGCATAGTGTCATAGTAAGGGCAGGCCACCCAAATGCTTTCTTCTTTTCCTTTTAAATGAAAAAGCCGCTTTTCAAACGGCAGAAGCCAGTAACCTATTCGCGCGCTTAGTATGCCGATGCCGGCTCCGGCCAATACATCGCTTGTCCAATGGCGTTCATTGTATAGACGCATGCATGCCACTCCCGTGGCTATTACATAAGCCCCGACACCATACCAAGGCGAAGAATTTTTATACTCGATACGCACCAACTCGGCCCCCATGAAAGCCGTTGCCGTGTGTCCGGAGGGGAAAGAATTGCGTGCATAAGAGTCCGGGCGTGCTCGTTTTGCGGTGTATTTTATGCCATTGACCAGTATTCCAAGTGTCAAATAGGATGTTGCAAGTACGGCGATACGCTCTGAATAAGAGTGTTTGGCTTCAACTCCCAACAAGCTCAGGCCGAGGTGAGACACAGCAGGAAAGTATTGCAAATAGTCGTCAAAATGGCAGCGGGAATCACCGCGCCATTCATCCAACTGGTCTTTGACCTTCTTGTCAACGTGTTTGACAAACCAACCATTGGAAGCACCCACAGCTCCCACGGTTATCAAGGAGGCAGGAATTAAGATGCCGGCGGGGCGGATTTTTGTTTCATCAGACCGGACGGAGAGACTGTCCGGAAGGGACGTGCCGGCCAAAGCCTGCGTTGCAGAGCAAAACAGGATAAATAACAATAAAGGAATTTTCATTCTTCTGTAATCGTGAAAACAGATTGTAAACAAGTGTGTTAACTAGGTATTGCATTCCTTTCGTGGAGATGCAATGCAGACACACTTCATCTGTTTCCAGGAATCCGGAAGAATCTTTCAACAGGGATACAAAGCGGGCGTCATTGCTGCGTGTTCTCCGGGCATAATGAAAAGTTTGGTCGTTTTTCTATGAGAGAAATGCAACATTGGTTTATCCGTGAGGATGATGAATAACAGAAAAGTCGGGCTATGTCATAGGCATAAGGTTTTAAAGTCGTTAGTAATCATTGGGCATAAATATAAAAAGGGCGCATCCTTTTGTTTGTATCCATTCCATAGAAGGTACGACCAAGTAACCAAGCCCGAATGTACACAACAAAAGAACACACCCCGTCCAGGATGTGTTCACAATGCTGATTCTCTCGGGCAGTTAAATTGGTCGTTTTACTATGGAAAGAACAGTATTGCAAACGCAAATATTTTTATGTTTCTACATGATAACTATATCATTGGCGCAAAAGTATAAAGAATATCCGACATAGGCCGGATATTCTTTATACTTTTTCACTTCACTTCCTCCAGCCACGGCAAGTTGAACCGGTAGTAGAACCGGCTGCTGACAATGTGTATCATGCCGTCAGGCGTTTGCGTGCCGGCCAGATAGCCGCGGGGTTCGGCATGTGTGTCGTCGGCCTCGAACCATTGTGTCCAGGCTCCGGCGTTCAGCAGTTCATGGCGTCCGTCAGTGAGCAGGCGGCGCGTTTCCCACGTTTTGCCTTCGTCGTAGGAGACAGCGGCATAGAGGCCGTGCCCACGGTAGCGTGTGCCGTCGGGACGGGTGAACCACAGCTCGCTGTCGCGGTCGGACGTGCGGAAGGGATGGCCCGTGAACGAGACGAGCAACAAGGGCCCTTCCTTGAGGCGCATCAGCACGAGCCGTTGTCCGCCGTCGATGGGCGGGAGTGGAGAGGCGTGGTAGGTCCATGTCTTGCCCATGTCGTCTGAGATGCTGACGGGCATGCGCAGGCGGCCTTCCTTGTCTGTAATGTTGTTGTTGCGGCCCATGGCCATAAGTCGTCCGTCTTTCAGTTGGACGATTCCGGCATGTATGCCTGCGATGGTCGTACCCTTAGCGCCTTCGGCAAATTTTGGGAGAGGAGCGCCGTCCCACGGGTCAGTCCATGTCTGTCCTTTGTCTTTACTGATATGGATGGCTGCACCGTCACTGCCTCCCGAACCGGCATCGCATGCTTGGACAATCCACCCTTCACGTGTCATCATCGTGCCGGCTATGACTTGATGGCGTAGGGTGTGTTCGGGAGCGATAAGGCGTGGTTTGGACCACGTGGCGCCATTGTCGGTACTGGTGCGCAGGGTCATGGCCAGGTTTTTCCATCCTCCCATGGCTTCCACGCCGTTGATGTGGTAGAGTGTGCCTTGCCCGTCGTTGAACAAGGCCGAACCGGTCATGTTGCGGTCGGGGACTTTGTAAAACAGTCGGGCTGGTTCCCATTCGTGGCTGCCCTTGCGCAAGCGCGAGGAAAGGACGGTCAGTTCGCGTCCTTTTTCATTATCGGTTGAGAACCAAATGGCCAATAAGTCGCCATTGTCACACCAGGTTATGGCCGGTTGGTGGTTGTGGCTGTAGAATGGCGTACCTGAACCGGGGGCAGGCTCTTTTACATAGACGATATAAGGCTCGAATACAGGCTTGTCAGTGTGTTGTGTTTCCCATTGGCATGGCTCATGGCTGACACTAAGGGCATACGTATCGGGAATAACCGGCAGCGGTTTGGTTGTCGGATAGTCGGCTTGTACTACACGGAAGCCCACGTTGTAACACATGTCTTCCGGAATCATGGCCGAACGGTTGCCCGAACGCAGATAGTTGGCCGGAGTGTTGTGGCTTCCACCTCGTGTTACACGGTAGTCTCCGTCGGCATAACCTACCGGGTCGGTCTGTTCGCTGGGCATATAAGGGCCATACCAATCGGCACACCATTCTTCCACGTTGCCACTCATGTCGTAGAGTCCCCATGGATTTGCAGGGGTCTGTGCCACTTGCAGGGATATGGATTTTGGTGAAGGGGCTATTTCCTGATTTTTCAAATAAGGTTTTAGTAACTTGTCACCCATGTAGAAGTTCCAAAGCGTTCCGGCACGGCAGGCATATTCCCATTCGGCTTCTGTGGGCAGTCGGTAGGTCTTGCCTTCTTTTTCAGAAAGCCAGCGGCAGAATTCTACAGCATCGTTATAACTGACAAAGACAACAGCATCGTCGTCTTCGGAAGAGAAGCCGCGTTTGCCTCGTAGTTTGCGGTGTTCAGGACGGAACTGTTCATACTGTGCATTGGTCACTTCAGTGATACCCATACGGAAAGGACGTGAGATGGTTACCCGGTGCATGGGAGCTTCATCGTAGTCTTCTCCTGCACCTGTACCGCCCATATAGAACGAGCCGGCAGGAATTTCCACGGTAGGGATGAGTTCTTGCTGGGCTTGTCCGGGAAGGGTGGCTGCCAGCAATAAAGAGAGGAATGCCAAGTTCTTTTTCATCGGATTCTATCTGTTTCTTGAATTATTATTAAATTAATCGGTGGGTGCTTTTTCTAAAGCATACTTTAATTTACCGGATTCCATGTGTTGTCGAGTGTGAATATGCGTTCCGGAGTGATTTGGGCAGCTTCTTTGTCTGTCAGTTGACGACTCCATGATGCACGCTCTTTCACGTTTGCTCCAGCTCCGGTGTTGTTGTATTCGGCATAGCGGGCAGTTTGCTCGTTTGTCGTTTTTCCCCAGTTGTGCCATCCTTTAGCTACAATGTGGCTGCCTAGTTCGCAGTTCATGAAAAGCGTATAAGCGTATGGACGCCACGGACGCCCCAAACAAACGCGGGTAACCTCTGGAGCTGCAATCAGTTTGCAATGGTTGAAGACATAGCCAAATTCAATGTTTTCCGGAGTTGAGGCTGCGGTGACATAAGAGTCGCGTTTGCTGTAGATTGTACATCCTTCAAACCATGCAGTGGAAGGGCCAAAAATGAAGTCAGTTGTTCCTTCGATGTAGCAGTCGAGGAAGTAGAGCCGTGTGCCCGCCACACCGGTGTAGATGGTATCTTGATTCCCTAAAATGCGGCAGTTGATGAATTTCAGACGGTCGCCTTCTGTATGCAGGGCTACGGCCTGCCCTTTTTGCGCAGCGTTATTTTCGATGGTAATGTTTTTGAATGTAATGTCGTTTCCTTCCACTTTTACCGTGTATGTGCGGAATGTGCCCATTGGGATGCCTTGTTCCGGTAGGCGGATGTTGGCATGGTCGTCATAAGTGATGATTGTTTCGTCGCGGTCTTCACCCAAGATTTCAATATTGGTGAGCCAGGAAGGAACAATAATTTTTTCTTTATAAGTTCCCTTTTTAACGAAAATGACTTTGTGGTAGTCCATGAAGGCACGACAGTCTTCCAGAGCTTCCCAAATGGTGCGGAATTTGCCCGACCCGTCGCGAGCTACAACAAGCGTGTCGGGTGTGTCGGTGGCTGCATATCCGGATGTGCACACCATCAGGCTGATGAATAAAATCCAAAGCTGTTTCATAGTTGTACAATATGTTTTAAAAGATTAATCTTTGGTCACTCGTTGCAGGTGTTCCCGTTCCAAACTGGCATTGATGAAGGGTCCTACGGCTTTCGGGTCATTGGAGCGTATCGTTTCGTTGATGTAATAGTCGTAGTCTCCCGAACGATAGGGAGTGCCGCCCAGTCCGGCCACGGCACAGGTCTGCGTGATGGACACAACACCATTCTCGTCCACTTCGATGAAGTGGTCGAGTACGCCTTGATAGCCACGTTCGGCTATGTTTAGATAGGATGCGTCGATAAGGCCTAATCTTACTCCTTTATATAAAGTATAAATAAACATGGTGGAGACAGATGATTCCAAGTAATTGCCTTTATCGCCACTTCGGTCTATAACTTGGTACCAAAGTCCACTCTTTTTGTCTTGCCAGCGTGCAATTTGTTTTACGACATTGTCTAGGATGCTCATCACGGAATCTCGTCCCGGTTCGTGGGGAGGTATAAATTCCAGTGCATCCACTAATGCCATTGCATACCAGCCCATTGCTCTTCCCCAGGTGTGGGGTGATTGTCCTGTTTTCTTGTCTGCCCAGGGTTGTTTGCGTGCTTCGTCCCATGCGTGACGATAGAGGCCGGTAGTTGGGTCGTAGGTGTGACGTGCACAAACGATGAATTGGCGGATGACATCTTGATAGTCTTCCGGTTGATTGTGCCGGAATGCATATTCGGCATAAAAAGGCGACCCCATATAAATGCCGTCGAGCCACATTTGGTTTGGGTAGCGCAGTTTGTGCCAAAAACCACCCTCTTTGGTGCGAGGCTGGCATGCAAGTTGTGCACGTAGTAAGTTTAGTGCCTTTTGATATTTGATGTTTTTAGTTTGTTCGTAAATACGGAATAAGATTTTTCCGGCATTAATGCCATCAAGGCTCAGGTCGGAAGGGCGATAAGATGTGATAGAACCGTCGTCATGTATCATCTGGTCACAGTATTGCAAGGCGTAGTTGCGATATTGTTCATCGCCGTATGCGTCATAGAGGTTGAGCATTGCGCATAACACCACGCCGTGGCAGTATCCCCATTTGGGAGTTTTTACGAAATCCAGTTGCCATGCTTCGGGGCAACGTGTCATTTCAGATTGTGCCATGCGCACCGACCAGGGAGCATTCGCATCGATGCGTTTTTGTCCCCAAGACAATAGGGAGCAGGCGAGCATCGTGCAACAGAGTGTGAATGATTTTAAGTCTTTCATAGTAATTTTAAATATAAGAATGGTTGCAAATTTAGAGATTGCACGGCATTTATATAAGAATTTGCCTTTAATAAATTAAAAAAGTAAGCATTTTCATAACCGTTATTCATTTAGAAAATGTACCTTTGGGGCGCAAATCTCGCAAATTTATTTAAAACAATAAAACCTAAATTAGTATTATGAGTACATTACGAACAGACAAGATGACCAACTACCGTTGGGTAATCTGTGCCATGCTTTTCTTTGCCACGACGGTGAACTACATGGATCGCCAGGTGTTGTCGCTCACGTGGAAAGATTTCATTGCTCCGGAATTTCACTGGACAGACAGTAATTATGGCGACATCACCGCAATCTTTTCCATTGTATATGCAATAGCCAATCTATTTGCCGGACGTTTTGTCGATTGGATGGGTACGAAGAAAGGATACCTTTGGGCTATCGGTGTTTGGTCTTTGGGTGCTTGTGCGCATGCTCTTTGCGGATGGGCCACTGAACATACAGTGGGCATACACAATGCAGCCGAGATGATTTCTGCTACAGGTGCCGTGGCTTCAACGATTGCCATTGTGAGTGTTTATTACTTCATTGCGGCCCGTATTATTTTGGGTGTAGGAGAGGCTGGTAACTTCCCCGCAGCCATCAAGGTGACAGCCGAATATTTCCCGAAGAAAGACCGTGCTTTCTCAACTTCTATTTTTAACGCCGGTGCAACCGTTGGAGCATTGGCAGCTCCGGTGAGCATTCCTCCTTTGGCCCGTTATTTCCAGGAGATTGGCGTGGGCAACGGATGGGAAATGGCGTTTGTCGTTATTGGTGCGTTGGGTTTCATCTGGATGGGATTCTGGATGTTCCTTTACAAGAAACCGCGTGAAAACCGTTTTGTAAACAAGGTGGAATTGGCTTACATCGAACAAGATAAAGAAGCTGAAGAAGCTGCTGCAAAAAATAAGGCAGAAAATGAGAAGAACGAGAAAAAACTCACTTTCTGGCAATGTCTGAAGTTCCGTCAGACATGGGCTTTTGTCGTTGGTAAGTTTATGACTGACGGTGTGTGGTGGTTCTTCCTTTTCTGGACGCCGGCTTACATCTCCGATGTCTATGGATTCTCTTCCGACAGCACGACGGCCCAGCTTCTCATCTTCGTGCTTTATGCCATCACGATGCTTTCTATTTATGGTGGCAAGCTCCCGACCATTATCATCAACCGTACGGGTAAGAACCCCTATGCGGCTCGTATGCAGGCCATGTTTATTTTTGCCTTGTTCCCGCTGCTTGCTTTGTTGGCACAACCTCTTGGCAGCTATTCCTATTGGTATCCGGTCATCATTATCGGTATTGCCGGTGCAGCACACCAGTCTTGGTCGGCCAATATCTTCTCTGTCGTAGGCGACATGTTCCCCAACAGTGCCGTGGCTACGATTACCGGTATCGGAGGTATGGCAGGTGGTGTTGGCTCGTTCCTCATTAATAAAGGCTCAGGTACGCTGTTTGACTATTCTGCGGCTACCAATATGACCTTTATGGGCTTTGAAGGCAAGGAAGCCGGATATTTCATCATCTTCTGCATTTGCGCCGTGGCTTATCTCATTGGTTGGACCATCATGAAGATTCTCGTACCGCGCTACAAACCTATCGTTGTGGAATAATCCTTTTTAAATGGTTTATAAGACCCCGCTTCTCCCTGAACTAAAGGGAAGGCGGGGTCGCTTTTTTCTTATGGGCGACGCGCCCGGTTAGTATTCCGTTTTGTCGGCTTGGGCCGTCCAGTCGCGGAAGGCTTGCAGGGCTTCGTCGCGCAGGAGTTGCCGGGAGGCGAGTCGCCGCTTGTCCGGTGTGAGGGCTATTTCCTCGTAGATGAACGAGTCGTCGAAGCCGATTTCGGCAGCGTCGTGCTTCGTGTTGGCATAGTACATTTTGTCTATGTGCGCCCAGTAGATGGCTCCCAGGCACATGGGGCATGGCTCGCAGGAGGTATATATCTCGCATCCTTCCAGATTGAAAGTGCCCAGCTTCTCGCAGGCGGCGCGGATGGCGCTCACCTCGGCGTGTGCTGTCGGGTCGTTGTTGGCTGTCACGCGGTTCACGCCCGTGGCGATGATTTCCCCGCCGCGCGCGATGACGGCCCCGAACGGCCCTCCGCCGTTCTTCACGTTTTCGATGGAAAGCTCGATGGCTTTCCGCATAAATGCTTCGTTCATAGGTTCGTTTGTCAATAAAGTGTATGGAAATATTTTGATTCTATGTAAAGTTAGCATATATTTGCGAAACACGAACCTTTAATGCCTAATATCATGAGAAAACGTAGATTTATATTGCCTTTTTTAATGGTAGTAAGCGGATGTTTTATTAGTTGTTCGGATTCACTCTCTTCTTATGTGCCGAAGGAGTCAAATGAAGAAATGCAAGAAGAATAAAGTTTGCGTTTGAAGCAAATTAATGAAATTGTTAAAGAATATGGCTTGGAAGATAGGGTGAATTTCCGAATAATCATACCAGACTAGCCTTTGACGGAACAAAATATAAATTGTATTAGAGAATTATGTAAAAGACTGTGTATAGAGCTAGATTCTAATACACGTGCAATCGGTACAAACAGAAATGGTGTTTTTCAATATTTAAATGACGGGGGGATTTGATAGAGATATTGTTTTAGGTGGAGTAGGTAGTTCTGGTACGATTCATACAGATTATCCTCGTTCAGCTAGGTGTACAGTTATTTTCGAACAAATAGAAATTTGATAATCTTACAATATTATAGTTTTTAATAATAACTTATTAAATATGAAAAAGGCAGCATGTATTGTTGCAGCATTCCTCATTGGAGGCTGCATTTTGAGCGGACAAGCACAAGAAGGAACGCCACAGCAGCCTGTTAAACAAAAATTGGTGCATAAGAAAGTGTCGATAGAGGAGTATAAAGAATTACTTCATCATATACATAGGTTGTATGGGTTGGGAGAGTTTTCCTACTATTCCCCTTTGGATTCGATGGAAATCGTTCCGGAGGTGATTGTCCATTATATAGAATCAAGAGAGTTGTTTTACAACTATGTGAATGGCAACGTCAAAGACAGCCTGGGCAATAAACCAAAGGATATTATAAAGACTTTCAAATGGGGCGATTAAACAGAATAAAGTCTCTCTTCCTTCCATTTTGGGAAAAGAAGAGAGACTTTTATGATTATTTTTGTACTGTTCCAATCAGTTCTTCTGCCGTCACCAGACTCTGCTCGCCCGTCACCATGTTCTTCAAGGTGAACTTTCCTTCCTGCATTTCATTCTCGCCCGCGATGGCCACGTAGGGGATAGCCTTTGCGTTGGCATAACTCATCTGCTTTTTCATCTTCGCGCTGTCGGGATAGATTTCGGCGCGGATGCCTGCTGCGCGTGCTTGGGCCAATACGGGCAAGCAATAGGCAGCTTCGGTTGGGCCGAAGTTGACGAAGAGGAGTTGCGTGCCGTTGACGGCTTCTTTCGGGTAAAGGTCGAGTTGGTTGAGCACGTCGAAGATGCGGTCGGCCCCGAACGAGATGCCCACGCCCGACACGCCCGGCATGCCGAACACGCCCGTGA
>ERZ779889.1185-NODE-1185-length-27307-cov-2.507412_pt1 | contig 27307 bp, 15 predicted proteins | sample MGYA00511030_ERZ779889 | MGnify/ENA primary metagenome ERZ779889 (study PRJEB29588, sample SAMEA2160616) | human gut metagenome | biome: human gut; feature: human-associated habitat; material: faeces | place: Denmark | collected 2008/2010 ...
CAAGTCAATGCAGGAAAAGCGATACAGGAATCGTTTGTCCACCCGGCCTGATTCCATTTATCCCACAAAACCTCGGGACGGATACCATGAGGACCATCTGTTGTCCATACTTCAGGAATACCTAGACGGGGTACTCCGGGAGAACTGAATTTGGACTGAGCGTGAATCATCGCCACCTTTTCTTCAAGCGTCATGCGAGTTAATGCATCTTTCACCCGTTCTTCAACAGACTTATTTGTATCCAGATATACTGGTGTCTGTGCCAAAGCAGGCAATGCAGCCGCCATGAACAAGCTCAATAAAGTTAATTTGAATTTCATGTTTGTTACTTACATTAAAGGCCACACAATTAGGCTATGTTATTTTTAATCCTATCAATGACCGCAAAGATAGAATGCCCTTAACTCCATAAGAGGAGAAATCGTCCTTTCCATGATACATTTATGTCCTCTCCATTAAAAAGCTCATTTTTAACATCTCATTCTCGGCTAAAAGCTTTACTTTTGTATGGTAATCATAAACACGCTTAATCTCAAAATCCCCGCTATGAAAAGGAAATCGTTACTATGCCTATTTCTTATCATATCTGTTGCCATTCACGGAAATATCTATTTTAAGCATTTAGGCAAATCAGATGGTCTGTCACAAATATCTGTACTTTCTATCTGCCAGGACGAACTGGACAGAATGTGGTTTGGTACACTCGAAGGCTTGAACTGCTACGATGGGAACCAAATGAAAACCTATAAACCTTCTCCGGACAATAAAGATTATTTTGGCGGTAATGAAATATCACACATAGTAAGTGACAAACAAGGTAATCTATTCTTTACTTCTGATGGGAAACTGATCCGTTATGATCTACATAAAGATCGTTTTTTATCTCTACCACTACGCACACAAACTCTATTCGCACACAACCATACAATATGGACAGCTGTTAATGATAGTGTCTTCCAATGGGACCGGGAACAAGAAACATTCAGATTCGTCTACCAAGCCCCTTTCCATAAAACAATCATCCGCCTTTATGTAGATGCCAATAACAGTCTCTGGCTGGGTACCCGAAACGGACTTTACAGAACCGATAACATCCATAATCCTTCATCCCCCGTCTGCGTGATTCCAAATATCAACGTGCTTTCATTGTACCGGGACAGCCGTGGAACGATGTGGGTGGCCACCTTCCGCAACGGCATGTACAAGATAGAGAACGGAATCAGCCAACAAATTACCATCCAAAAGGAATTCGGTATCTCCAGCAATGATGTGCGTTGCTTTGTGGAAGACAACGAGGGAAGTATTTGGCTGGGTACCTTCAACGGACTGAACAAAATAGATACCTTAGGGCATATTTCTTACTATCAAAGAGGAAGCAAACCCGGAAGCCTATGCCACTCTTCTATTTTTTCACTTCACAAAGACCGGCAAGGTACTATTTGGGTGGGCACCTACTATGGTGGTGTCAACTACTTCAACCCCGAAGTGGATATCTTTCACCACTATACCGAAAGTATCGGCAACGAAAACGGATTAAGCTTTCCTTTCATCGGAAACATGGTGGAAGACAAGCGTGGAGACGTATGGATTTGTACCGAAGGAGGTGGTCTGAACTGTCTGGAACGGGAAACCGGACGTTTCACTCACTACCTAATGGACGCAAAATCAGCCCACGGACCTTTCTACAACCTAAAATGCATTACCTACGATGCCGCAAACGACCAACTCTACATAGGTACTCACAAACAGGGCGGCTTGTGCTTCGACATTCCAAGCAAGAAAGTTGTCTTCCACTCCAAAGCATTTGGAAATACCTGGACAAAGGTAACGTTCAGAAATGAGAAAATCTATCTCCTTACGGGAGAAGGGATGTTTGTCAAAGAAGGAAAAGGGAACTTCCAAAAACTATTCCCTCAAATCCCGGAAGCAAATACAGAAGGAAGCAATTTTCTGATAGATTCTCAAAACTACCTTTGGATAACCCATTGGAGGAGAATTGTACGTATCAACATGAACAATCCGCAAGAAAAATATATCTATCAATACGGTGAAAAAGGATTGGGAAACTATTATGTGCAGAGCATGGCGGAAAGTCACGATGGTACCCTTTATTTCGGTACCTCCGGAAGCGGCATCTATCGGTTCGACGGAAAAAAAGAGCAATTTACAGCTTGCACAGATATTGATGCTGACTATTGCTACAATATGGATATCACCACCAAAGGTTATCTGGCAATCAGTAACGACCATGGTCTTCTCATTTATCATCCACAGACCAAGGAGAAGCAGCTAATTGATGTGGAGAGTTTGCACCTCTCTGCTATCAACGAAGGTTGCGGACTTCTGATTTGCCGTAACGGAGAAACCTTTGTAGGTGGTATAGAAGGTATGAGTTCGTTCATGAACTCCTCGTTGCAGAAAATAGCCCCCAATTACAACCTTTATTTTTCTTCTTTAGTAGTAAACAATCAGGTTATCTCCGTCGGAACGGACGATGGTATTCTGAAAAATGCTTTACCCTTTGTCCGACAAATAGAATTGAACCACAAAGAGAATAACTTCTCCATCAGTTTTTCTTCGAACAATTACGTTAATAATACTGACAGAAAAATATATGAATACAAGTTGGAAGGATTCAGCAAAGAGTGGAGCAAAACCAACGGTAATACTGTGGTATTCACCAATATCCCCCCCGGAAAGTACAAACTGGTAATACGTGAACAACAACAGAGTCTACTCGACGAAATACATGCTATCGAACTCCCCATCCTTATTCATCATCCCTGGTGGAACACCTGGTGGATGTGGATTCTTTATCTCTGCACAATCACTGTCATTGGCTGGAATATTTTCAGTGAAGCACGTTCCAAGATGCAACTCCGCGCCTCACTGGCACAAGAAAAACTGGAAAAAGAGAAGAATGAAGAACTGATACAAGCCAAGTTGCAGTTCTTTGCCAATATCTCTCACGAGTTTCGTACACCGCTAACACTCATTATCGCACAAATTGAAGCACTGTTACAAGTCAATAGCCTCTCTCCTTTTCTGCGCAGTCGCCTGACAAAAATCTACAGAAACACATTCCAGTTCAAAGAGCTGATCTCAGAGCTACTGGATTTCCGGAAGATGGAACGTGGGAAACTGCATCTAAACGTTTGCCAAATGGACCTCATCCCCTACTTGAGACAAATTCATCAAGATTTCATAGACCAAGCGAACTTACAGAATATACAGTTCATATTCCATACAGAAACAGAAAACTTGTTGTGCTGGTTCGATGGACGACAATTGAGGAAAGTCTTCACCAATCTACTTTCCAATGCCTTTAAACATACGCCCGAAAAAGGAAAAATAGAATTGTCAATCACTGATAAAGGAGATTCTATTTATATTAAGGTGATAGACTCCGGCAAAGGTATTCCCCCAAAGGCCCTACCGTTCATCTTCGACCGCTTCTACCAGGCGGACGAAAACTTTTCTTCACCCGGTAGTGGTATCGGCCTGGCTCTTTCAAAGGGTATTGTAGAACTACACCACGGTCAAATCGAAGTGCAAAGTGCAATAGATTATGGAAGTATCTTCACAGTAATACTACCCAAAGAAAATCTCTTTAAAGATGACAACGATGTCACCTTCATAGAGGCAACAAAAGCGGAATCTACAACAATACTCGCACCATTCACAGAAACGACAGAAACAGAAGAATGTGCAGAAACCCCGGAACCTATTTCCATTGGAAGGACGGACAAGGACTGCGTACTCATTGTAGAGGATAACGAAGAACTGCTCCAACTGCTCACCGATCTACTCTCGCCACTCTACCGGATAGTTATTGCGATGAACGGCAAGGACGGACTACAAAAAGCAATGGAAGAACGTCCCGACCTTATACTAAGCGATGTCATGATGCCGGAAATGGACGGTATTGAGATGTGTTCCAAGATAAAAACCGACTTCGACCTCTGCCACACCCCCGTAGTACTGCTCACAGCCCTCACTTCGAACGACAAAAAGTTGGAAGGACTGCAATGCGGTGCCGACGAATACATTGGGAAACCTTTCAACAACAAAATGCTGCAAGCTCGCATTGCCAATATACTGCGTAACCGAAAACTGCTAAAACAGAAATTCAGCCAGAAAATGACAACTAGTGAATCTCCTGCTGAAATTGAGATACAAGCACTAGCGCTTAACCCTATTGATGCCAAGTTTCTGGAACAGTTAGAGGAAACGGTCAAAGCCCATCTCTCAGACTCAGAATTCGACGTCGGTGCCCTAGCCAAGGAAATGGCTTTAAGCCGTAGCGCATTCTACAATAAACTGAAAGCCTTGAGCTGTATGTCTCCTAACGAGTTCATTATGAATGCCCGCCTGAAATACGCAGCAGAACTGTTGAGAAATCATCCCGAGCTACAAATCACGGAAATAGCCTATCAGGCAGGATTCAGTTCTCTACGTTACTTCCGGCATTGCTTCAAAGCCTGTTTCAATCAGTCACCACAAGAGTACAGAGGAAAGTGAAAAATCCCGTTCTGCTATTGTTGCTGAACGGGATTCACTCTTTGATACCCTGAGCCTATTGATTACATGTTTTTTAAATTTTATTTTATTCTTCGGTTGCTGCCCATTCTTTGGCGCCTTGTTCTTTCAATTTGCTAGTGAAAGCCTTCGCTTTTTCCATCGCTGCTTCCTCGTCAGCAGGAGCAGCATAAGCGTGTCTGTAGCCTTTCACCTTATTCCATTCACCACGGGTAAAGTCAGGAAATGCAACAGAGGCGCAACCATTGTCCATAGAGAGTTCACCCAATTCTGCCAAGCAGCACCATTCAGCCAAATCATAAACGTCCATATCCAACGGAAGACCATTCTGCAAGCAGTAAACCAAACGGCTGTCCATGATGAAATCCATACCACCATGGCCGCCTACCTCTTTCGCCATCTCACCATACTTTTTCAGGATAGGATGTTGATACTTCTCTACTAGAGCTACCATCTCCTCTCTCGGCATGAAGCCATGTGAATTCAAGTCGTCCACCTTAGGCTGAACGCCGGAAGCCTTCAACTGCTCTGCATCAAGGGCGTACCCTTGAGTAGGATATTTATTGGCAAAACCCTTAGTACCCGTCAGTTGATAAAGGCGGTTGTAGGGTTGCGGAGTCATCACGTTATGCTGGATTTCGATGACCTTACCATTAGCGGTACGAATCAAAGTAGTAGTGTGGTCACCATTACGGAAACTATTACAAACAGAATCGGCATTTTCTTTCACCAAGTCCTTACCTACGACCGATTTGGTATCCATTGCTACTAAAGTCTCCATACGGTCACCACGATGAATATTGAGGGCCTGCGCCACCGGACCAAGACCATGAGTAGCATATACATCGCCACGATGACGCATATTATAATCCAAACGCCAGCCCAATTTGTCATCCTCACCTTTCTTCCAATAATGCTTCCAGAAAGGAGCAAGATTATGAATATAGGCACCCTGCGCGCGAATTACCTCACCAAACACTCCATGTTGTGCCATATTTAAGGTATTCATCTCAAACCAGTCATAACAACAGTTCTCCAAAATCATGCAGTGCTTACGGTTCTTCTCACTAAGATCAACCAGTTCCCAACATTCTTTCAGGTTCATAGCCGAAGGAACTTCAATCGCTACGTTTTTGCCATTCTCCAATGCGCATTTCGCCACAGGAAAATGATGCAACCAGTCGGTTGCAATATAAACCAGATCAATATCATCGCGTTTACACAATTCTTCGTAACCTTTATCACCCGAGTAAACAGCCGCTTTTGGTAAAGAAGCTTCTTTCAGATACTTTTGACACTTCTCAGCACGCTCCTTTTCATAGTCGCACAGTGCTACAATCTGTGTGCCAGGAATGTAAGTGAAACGTGACACAGCACCCGGCCCACGCATACCTAACCCTACAAATCCCACACGAACTACTTCCATCTTAGGAAGAGCCAGCCCGATGACACTCTCTTGTCCGGCAGGTCGTTCGGGAGTTTTCACTACAATTGTTCCTTTATTCCACTCCCATTCCGTACCCTTGTCGTTGACTTGTACAGTAGATTTCTGCATTGTACATGAACCAAACAAGAGGCATATGCCCAATGCTAAAAAATTTGTTATTTTCATACGTAATTATTAATTAAATTATTCTTAGTAGGCTATCTCATATTTCTTTTACTGCTCATACGCACCACAACCTTTCCTTTACCACCTTTCAATCCACATTCTGCCTCCAACATATTGTAACCTTCAATGGGATATTCACCCTTATAGGTATTCTTTGCCGGATAAGTTTTAAAGGTAGCTCCTGCCGGAGCGATGATTTCCATATAAAAATGTTTGCCTTCATGCGTCAAGCGTACCCGGTTCTCTTTTACTTCCACTTGTGCCTTGGTGGAAGCTATCCATGAGACTATAGACTGCGGGCTGAGTAAGTCCACTTCATCCGTTATCTCTATTGTGTAATCATTTAACAATTTGAACGTGCGGAATACAGAAGAAGCCTGATCTTTGTATAGAGTAGTCATATCCAGCTTTACAGAAGGCTGCTTCGCATCTGTATGCTCTTCGCAAACAAATGCCTCGCCATTGGCATACTGAATCTTATGGTCGATACTCAACGTATTATGGGAAAAATTGTTATTACGGAAATACTTCCAACGTTGTCCGTCAGGACGTCCGTCCCAAAATCCCGGTAGGGCATAATCATCAGCTCCCAGATCCTCTGTCCAACAAACCCCATTGCTTTCAACAATGAATGTACCTCCATCCAAATGTTGATGCGCTTGACGAGGTTCTCCACCCTTGGCTATCAAAAATAGAGAACCTTTCTTATTTCTATTCCCATTGAAAACTATTATATCATTAATTGTGTTGTGGTATATTTCTAAAGCAGGTATTTTCTCCACTTTTTTAGGTGAAGCATTGTCAAACCAAGGAAGTGACAGAAAGAAAAGCTGATGTAGAAGTAAATTATCCTGCATGGTCAATTTTAACTTTTCCCGATACCATTCAGCCACTTCAGGTTGGTTATACATACGGCTGAATAAGAAAAATGCCGGAGAATTTTGAGCATCAGCCCCCGCATTACCGAAATTAAAAAGACGACCGGACGGAGTAAGTGTCCGTTTTTGATAAAGCGCCGTGCGCTCCAAGCCGGGTAGTTGTGCTATACCTCCCTTTCCATTGTCATTATCAGCCACCGCCTTTAGGTAGAGAGTTAAATAACTGGTAGTATATCCCCAATAAGCAGGGCCCTCATAGCATACGCCATCCGGAGCAAAATGTTTCAGGCAGTTGGGCATATACTTGGCAGCATTATCAAGAATGACAGCGGCCTCTTTCGGATAATCTTCTGCAATACCCAAAGCGGCCAGCACCATACCAGTGTTACATACCACGTTCCAATTGGTTTCTCGTTTCGCCCAACTTCCCAAGCTACCCTTTTCGTATTCACGCAACACACGAACAATGGCACGTTCGTACAAACATTTCTTTACCAAGTCTTTAGTCGAAATAGGCAGCGCATCATACAACCAGTCATAAGCAATAGCTACGGCAGTTGCCATTTCCGCAGTATCCAAATAGTGAGGTGGATCCCAGTCGGGATAGTTACACACCCACAATAAAGCCTCGTTGGCGGCATCCAAGTATTTCCGCTCACCGTAGAGACGGTAAGCTAATGCAAGCGTACCCAAGCGGTTCACATAAGATCGGGATGTCCACAATATATTACCATATTTATCCTTTAGATAAGGTTTCTGCGGAGTAATCGCCAATGTATCCGCTTTCGCTTTCAAGAACTCTGCCAACTCACCGGCAAGCTGATTGTTTTGTATCAACTGCTTCACAGCAGCTTCTTCTGCACCAGTGAACAGCAAGCGAGGGTGATTGGAAAGAAAGCGTTGCTGACCATACATATTGCAAACAAAAAGCAACATGAACACAACAACAGTACATCTGCCCATATTTGCAATCGAATTAAAAAATAGATTTCTCATATTGAAAGAATTAAATGCAACTCCCGTGAATTGTTTTTATGTCATACAAAAACTAATCTGTCAATTTTGTCACATCCATACTCGGTTTCGGATAGTTTTTAGAAGCAATGTAGTGCTTTGTTTCCTCAATCATCTTGGGAGTGACCTCAAAATCATAGTTACCATAATCGCCTACGTGAAATTTTCCGGTCTGAAAGAACCCCCACGCATCGAAGAAGTCCGTAAGATCTGTTTTCAGGAAATCACAGCAAAGCTTAATATACTCATACATATTATGAATAGATGCATTACCCGCCCCTTTATGAGGTTGGTTACGTAAATGCTCCATCAGGTCGGCATAGAAATCCTTATAACCAATCTTATCGGCATAGATTTGAATTTGCCAGAAGGGTATCAATTTATGGAAAGGATCCTTCACACACATAATAAACTGCTTTTCTGGCGCATTAAGTACTTTACTAAAAGCAGCCTCATAAATATGGCGCTTACTCAAACGACTGGAATCACCCAAACTCATAGTGCCATACATGGAGAAAAGATTATTGCTCACTTCTGTCATTCCTCCCCAAGTAAGCCAGGGACGCATCTGCATCACGTGTCCTATCTCATGATGAATGCCCCAGTTAGTTGTCACTTCCGGACCTATCGCTGCCTTCATAGTGCCATCTGTACCCTCAAAAGCTACACCGTCACCATCACGAAACATAAAATAGTTAAAGTTAACACGGGCCAAAATACGTTTCTTAGGAATACGATTATATTTTGTAGCACCCGAGAAATCATATTGTACCTGCATTATCTTATCATAATTTTCTGCCAGTTCCTTGCCTTTGCCATAAGCCAACTTTTTTAATTGCTCCACAGGGTATGCTAGTTGAATATATTTCCCCTTCACATCCATAACAGGGCTGACCGCATTATCTAATAGACGGTTCCAGTCTTCGTTACTCTGTACAGTAGCGTCAAAGTACCCATTTACCTTCCCAGTTACAAAGTGAATGGTAACTGCTGGTGCAGTGTCGGGGTCATCCGCGAAATAGTCTACATACACATTGCCGGCTTTCTTCACATTGATTACGTTCGCACCTTCGTGTAACAGTATCTCTTGTTTTTTCAGTCCCCATCCTTCGGGGTCTTTTGTCGGTTGATAGCCTAGAGTCGGTTGACGCATCCAGTCTGGAATGAGCAGTCCTACGGTGCGTCCGTGAAGGTCACCCACCAATACTACATTTTCTCCAGCTTCCAAATAGACCCCGGTAATATTTTCGTAACGACTGTATCCGTTGGTGAGTTTGAGTTGTTGCTCCAGTACCTTATTTGAGGGTATAGGCTTATAACTCTGTAACAAGTAGGCCGAGTTATAATCACCTCTCAGCATTTTCTCGGCCAATTGCTTCATTAGCTGGGATTCCATGCCTTTCAAATGTTTGTCTTTAAAGTTCTTAGACAGAGATGATGCTGTCCAATCAGTAAAGTTAGTAAGGTCCTTGTTTACTTGATAGGTGGAGTAAGAGGGTGTTTGCGCGTAGAGTACCCCCGCCAAACTACAAAAGGCAGCCACTGTCCACTTGCGAAGTTGTTTCATATTTATAACGTAATAAAGATTAATTTATATGCAAAGATAAATAAAAGACCGCCTATTCTAACAGGTTGTGCTAAAATAAGCAGCCTTCATTTCAAGTAGCAACTCTATTTTATTTAATAGAAGCGGCTATACGACTGCCGTCATATTGTACGGCCATCAACTTATATCCATTTTCCCAAGCAGTATTCATCTTATAGGATTTCTTAGTACCTTCAAATACGCAAATAAGTTTATTGTCGGCATTGAGCACTTCGAAAGCTACTACATTTTGCCAGTTATTAACGGTAATAGTAGAAGTGGTGATTCCTTCATCGTTGGTTTCTTCTTGATGTGAAGCTATACCGGCTATAACATTCTTCTTATCCTTGAAGATATCTACGGTGTTATCTACAATATATTCTACAGCATCTGTACATTTAGGTAATCCCAAGGCAACGATACGATTTCTTACATTGGCTATCTCTGTTTCAGTGATGGTGAATTGTTTGTTGGTATAATCACCAATCATCATATCGATGGGTGATAAGAATCCCCACTTCTCAAAGAAACCAGTCAAGTCCATACCAGCCGATACGCAACTGTTATAAACAAATTCGAGTTGGCACAAACCATCGGTTGTCGGATTAGCTGTGGTACGTACTTTCTCATAGATGTCTGCATAGAAACCTCCGTGATCGGTCCGTTTCATCGGAGTGTTTCCTTTCACTTCGCCAAAGTAGAGTTCCAATTGCCAGAACGGAACTAATTTGTTGAATACATCGCTTTCGGCATTATGTGCCTTTTGACCTGCCATAATGCTATTGAAAGCCGACACATAACGATCCTGAACAGTCAAACGTGACGGCTCGTTGTAGACCTTAGTTTGTACATAAATGGCAGTAATGTTGTTTGTTACCTCTGTCATGCCATGCCATTTCAATCCCGGACGAGTTTGATGAATATGTCCCAATTCGTGTGCAGGTCCCCAACAATTGGCCGCCATTTGGGTCTCATCAGCCAGATAATTCAAACTACTTTCAATGTAGGCTGTATGATAATCGGTAGCATACATAAATGAGCCACTATTATAATGGACATGGAAATAACTACGATTATGAAACATACGATCATACTTTTCCAATCCCAAGAACTCTTGCTGACGATAAATCATATCATCATAAAGGTTAATCAGGTTATCTACATCCTTAGTATAATTCAAGAAACTGCGCGTAGTAAACGTAAGATGCACATATTTACCTATCACATCAAAGTGAGTATCTACACTATTATTGAGTAACTCTTTCCAACGTCCTTTCAGTTTTGGATTTTGACTATCGTAATATCCATTTACCTTACCCGATGCAAAATGCAGAGTGATTTCAGGGGCATTTTCATAATCATCTTTGTGATACATCACATACACAAGTCCTTTCTCTTTAATGCTAATAGTATTAACACCGTTTACAATGGTATATTCCGTTCCTCCAAATCCATCTTGTCCTGGTTTGTCGAGATTCTGTACACGGATATTCACTTTATCCAATCCATTCAAATCGGCCATTACTACCAAGTTCTCTCCGGCAGGAACAAAGATTCCTGTTGGATTATCAAGTAAACTATATTTAGCTGTTTTATTAACAGCAGCATCGATATCAGGATGCGGATAAGCCTTATAGTTGGCAATACGGAACTCACGTTGGTACTCATTATTATACATAAACCAAGCCAAAGTCTTGTAAAATGAACTCTTACAATTCAAAATATCCTCTTCGGTGACGGTAGGCTTCAAGTCAGTGCAAGCGATATCAGTAAACAGTTCATCATATTTGAAAGCATTGGGATCTTTTTGGAAGAACTGCATTTCTTGACACCGCAATGGTTTGCTCATATTATAGCAAGTACTGATAGTAAATTTTACCTTTGTCACATTGCTTTGGGAAGCATTGAAGTCTGCACGTGTAGAGTTGGCGTTATCAAATGTCCCTTCGTATACTTTCACATATTCTGCACTACGTGTTTTATTAACATCGGTCAACACTTCAATCTTCACATCTTTAAAACGATTAGCAGAATAGGTACAATGATAAATGATGTAGTCCAAATCTACCGGTTCATCAAAAGTATATTCAATATACTGAGGATATACCAATCCTATTGGAGCTTTCCAATTCGCTTGCCATTCGGTAGTCAAATCATTATCGAAAGTTGCATCATAATTTCCACCGGGCACACCACCATCACCTTCCGCACTGTTGGGAAACAGTTGAATATCGTTGCCTTCTTCAGGTGCAACAGGTTCGTAAACATCCAATCCTTTTTGCACCACATTAATAACGGTTGGCTCCAAGTCAGACATTTCATCACTATCGGCAAACACAATTTCACCCATACGTTTTACTCCCTTGTTACTCTCTATTTTTAAGAGGTATTGTTTGGTAACAGTTTCCTGCGGAGCACGGGTATCAGGTTGAGTCTCTTTTATTATCCAATCGGGGAGGGTAATAATATAGTCTACATTCGAAGTTACTTCCACCAATACTTTATCTCCGGCAGCATCGATATTCATGTTCTGAGGAGATACCAAAATAGCTTGCTGGTAACCTAACTGCGCTACACGTACAGTATCTGTTTGAGAAAATGCCTTTACATAAAATTCACCTCTACGCACATATTTGTCTTCACTCAAAATAACACTTACAATCAAATTGTCATCTTCATTACGAGTCACACTACACCAGCCTTGTAGTTCTTTGCTCAATTCTACAGTCCATTCTTCGTTACAACGAACCTCCAGTATCCGTTCTCCACTGTTTTGGTCAAAGTTCACATTGTAGCTGTCTAAGAGCAAAAACGGAGTGAGCGGTATATCAAAATTATAATCGTCACAGCCAGTTAATATAGTCATCCCAAAGAACACCATTATAACCCAACCAGCTATTTTTTTTAATAAATTACTCTTCATAGTATATTTTCTTTCTGTATTAGATACTTTATTTGCCTTCCCCCTCATCCCTAATAGACATGAGAGAGAAAGCTTTTTCTTTAATTATAGTAAGGGTTTTGCACAATATGCGGGCATTTGTTAATTTCCTGATAAGGAATTGGCATTAGATATTGTCCCTTATGGAAATTTCGCGGTAATGGAAGATCCATCGGAGTAAAATCTTCCACCTTAGTAGCATTAGTATTCAGTCCGCGATCGGGCATTCCACAATGTTGCTCTGCTATTTTCCAACGACGAATATCGAAGAATTTATGACCTTCTAAATATAACTCGTTCATACGTTCTGCACGTACAATCTCTCGCATCCCCTCTTGAGTGTTTTGGTAACCAGGATTAGTAGAATACTTATCCCAAGCCTCATCTACACTAGGAATACCGGCACGTTCGCGTACTTTATCCAAATATACTTTAGCTTCGGATAAACGATCCAACTCAACTAAAGCTTCAGCATAGTTTAAATAAAGCTCTGCAAGACGGAATAACGGAAATGGATATTCTATTACATTCCATTCAGCGGACGGTACAACACCCTTTTTATTTCCAAATCCAGAAATAGAATACTCCTGATCGGTACGATTACCACGACCATGAGGATCATCTCTCAACAAATGGATTCTGATAGCACGCTTAGCCGGATCAGCACTAATTTCTTCATTGTTATATTTACCAAATTCAAAATATCCATTATGATAGGTAGTCCACGCATAAAATCGGGGCTCACGATCGGTGCAAAGACGCATTACCTTATCACTACTAGGAGTAAAATTAGCATATTTCACAAGATCCTCATAATTGTTTCCATCACAATTTTCCGGAGCATTAATATATTCGTAACGTTCGTCATAGTCGAACGTTTTATCCTTATTTATTGGAAGCCCGTTTTTAGTGTAAAATGCTTCAATGGTTTGCAAAGTAGGACAGTTAGTCATACTGATACCTGCAAACTTACCACCGAGCGTCTGACGAGGCGGACAGCGACGCTGTATTCCATAATAGTCATCATTACGTGTGTCAGCCCAGATAATTTCCGGATTATTCCCTGTCTGATTGTCGATATTGGTATATCTCAATCTTCGTTGTGCTTTATTGGGAAGTCCCGGTTTAGCATCACTTGGTTCACCGGCATCCGCATCGTGATAGAGATGGAATTTAGCTTTTTCCACTTCATCAATTGCATACTTTGTTTGGGTAGCACTTATTTCCCATTTTGCTTGACTTTTCTCTTGAGCTATTAACTGACGTCCATCTAACGGACTACGGAAATCGGCATACATTTCTGTGTTTCCATTATAGAGCGGTGAAGCGGCATAGAGGTAAACTCTGGATTTCAATGCTAATGCTGCAAGACGTGTGGCACGACCATAATCTTTTCCACTCCATGTAGTAGGTAGTCCGCCTTCAGACATTGCTTCATCCAATTTTTCGTTAATAAAGGCCACTACTTCGTCTATACTACTACGTTCGGGAAAACCACTAATGGGTGTTTCTAAATCTATAACACTGCGAATAATCATGGTCGGACCATACGAACGCATAGACAAGAAATGATAATAAGCTATTAAAAAATTAGACTCTGCCAAATATTGTTTTTTCATTTCGTCTGTTACATATTCGTTGGACACTTGTTTCAAGCTTTCTTGGAACATGTAGCATTGATGAATACCATTCCAAATAGTAGACCATGTATTACTAGTAAATCCCAAACTGACAGGACTATAATAACCGTATTTGAAAGTGGTAAACAATTCTTTGGTAACAGCTGTGAGTTCTTCCGCAAGCCAATAACTGTTACCGAAAGTTCTGTTAGCTGGTAAATAGCCATAACAAGAATAGAGATATCCTCTTACCGCACCTTCCGTCTTCCAAGTATCCGATTCTTGTGCACGTTCATCGGGGACAATGTCTAGATAATCGCAAGAACTAAGTTGCCCCATCATTCCCAATACGATTAAAAATTTTGCTATCTTTTTCATATAGAATTCTTATTTATTATTAAAGGTTACTTGAATACCAAAATTGATGATACGTTGAGTGGGGTACTTCATACCACTACCGCTCCCCATTTCAGGATCCCAATAATCGAAAGGGGAAAATGTCAGCAGATTCTGTCCGCTTAAGTAGAAGCGCCAGCCTTTGAAAGTATAACCCACTTCGGCATTTTTCAGTTTCAAAAACGAACCATTACGTAACCAATAGGTTGAGTTTTGTGTATTATTGCCATTGTTTTCCAATGTCAAACGCGGATATTTGGCATCAATATTTTGGTTTTCAGTAGTCCAGTGGTCATCGGCTATGTATTTAAACAAGCCGCGGATACGTGCCTCACCAAAAGGATGGATACCACTCATCAAAATTGAAGTCTTAGCTACTCCTTGAAAGAAGAAAGAGAAATCCCATTTCTTGAATTTGATAGAAGGACCAAAACCATATACTATTTCCGGGTCTTGCGGATTGCCCACATAACGTCGGTCATTGCCATCAATCACATTATCATATTCACCACGGTAGTTAGGAAGATTATGATACCAAATATCCCCAGGTTGTGGAGTGTATCCCAAAGCTTTTTGATCGGGGTTATTATGGATGGTCTTTTCATCGGGGAATAATCCGTTGTCAATATAGAGCAAATATTGCCCTAATGAATGCCCTACCGATGACAAGTTAGGATATTCTTGGAAAGGAGGCTCATCTCGTTCCAAAATGGTATTGTGCGCATAGGTGAATGTTCCCTTGAAAGAGAGAAAAAGATCTTTGTTCACCTGTTTGTTATAATCTATCGACAAATCCATACCTATATTTTTCATCTTACCTAAGTTAGCATATACCGTTGCTCCGCTCAAACCCAAGAAATCGGGGATTGTACTACCTCGACTCAAGAAGATGTCTCTACGAGTCTCTTTGAATGCTTCGACTGTCAGATTAAAACTATTATAAAGTTGAAGATCAATACCTACATTTATCTTTTCTCCTATTTCCCATCCCAAATTTGGATTAAAGAAACGAGACCATTTAGGTCCCTTGTAAGTTACCCTGTTTCCACCGACACCTGTAGTGTATCCAGGACTACCACCCAAATCAATATCTTCAAGATAAGTAAATCGTCCGGCTCCGGTATTATCATTACCTACCAATCCCCACGATCCACGCAGTTTTAAGTTGGAAATCACAGGACGAATATTATCCCAAAATTTCTCATTTGATATGTTGTATCCTACAGCGATAGATGGGAAGAAACCATAGCGGTTACCTGATGCAAAGTTTTCCGAACCATTGTAACCAAAGTTAGCTTCAGCCATATAGCGACCATCGTAAGCATACGACACACGTCCGGCAATACCCTGTTTGCGCTCAGGCAGTGAGGAAAAAAGGTCAGTCACATTATTTGTATTGTACTGCTGACGATTAAACAAAAACATGGCATTCACATCGTGTACACCGCCAAAGGTATGTTTATAGTCTAAAGTAGCTTGCAGATAGAGTTTACGGTTACCGCTATGCGAGCCCGAGGTTTTAATAGCAGTACCACGTTCATTGCCCGTTCTACGAAGAGTATATTCACCGGTTTCGTCATTTTGAGAAGCGACCTCAAAAGCATTATAGTCACTCACACGAGTGGCATTACTGCTTGAATTGTTTTTGTAAGAGAATAATCCATTGAATGTCAATCCTTTTATAAACATACCCAAATCCTGCTGCAACTTAAAATTGGCAGTAATAATACTGGTATGGTTTGTTTTGTATCCGGTCACGTAGTCAGCTACAGGATTCATATATCCACCGGTAGCAAATGGGCCCCCACTTTTATCCCCCCACATAATATCTTCGGTATCATATCCATAACCAGCAGGAAAAGAAACAGGATAGTCTACAGGATTGTGTTCCATAGTAGATGCAAATAAAGAACTTGTACTAGCATTCGGTCCTTTCCAATCTTTAATAGAGGCATTCAAACCCAATGACAGTTTAGTAGTAGGAGTCGCTTGTACATTCAAGTTATTAATAAAATCGTAGTTGGTTACATTGATGTTATTATTATAGCTGAAACCATATTTCTCGCTCAACGAGTTCAAGTTACCATCGCTGTGTTTCACACCCACACTCATAAAGTAGTCCATTTTTTTGTTACCTCCACGAATATTGAAGTTGGCACGCTGGGCAAAAGCATTTTTTTTGAACATCTCATCATACCAATCTACATTAGGATAAAGATAGGGATTGAGTCCGGCACGTGTTCCTTCTATCTTTTCCCTACTATAGGGAGTAGCAGCCGAAGTGGGGCGAGCGGCTCCTTCATTATAAGCTTCCATATAGGTTACACCATCAGCCATTTCAGGAACTTTGGTTAGCGAGGTCAAGGCTCCCTCTAAGCGAAAGTTAATAATAGGCTTGTCGAGATCTTTACCACTTTTGGTAGTAATAATCATTACACCATTGGCGCCGCGTGTACCATATAGCGCAGTAGCAGTAGCCGAAGCATCTTTCAAGATAGAGAAACTCTCGATAGCTTCAGCATCGAGTGAATTCAATTCAGTACTGCTGATTTCCACACCATCCAAAATAATAAGTGCACCAGTTGCGCCACTAAAGGTAGATTTACCGCGAATCCAGAAACTGGCCCCATCGGCACCCGGTTCACCACTACGTTGTACAGCAATGACACCCGAAAGACGTCCGGCAAATGAAGTAGACAAACTAGAAGAAGGTACCTTTAATTCAGCAGGTCTCACCTGCGTCACAGCACCAACCAAACTTTCTTTCTTTTGTCCTACGCCAAAAGCAGTCACAACCACTTCATCCAATGATTCAGTAGCTTCACTCAACTCAACTGTATAAGTCTTCAAATGACTTATACTGATTTCTTTGCTCTCATACCCCAAATAAGAAATGATAAGCACATCTCCTTTTGATGCTTTCAAAATAAATTCACCATCAAGATTGGTAGTAGTACCAACAGTAGTTCCTTTTACTTTGACAGCTGCACCAATAACTGGTTCACTCGTTTTTCCATCCAAAACAACACCTCGGATTTCGCCCGTTTTTTGTTGTGCTCCCATAGAATTAACTAAAATCACCTCATTTCCATTTACTCCATTTGCGAATGAAGAATTCGAAATGAAACAAAGACCTAAAGTCAACAAAGGAAGCGCACTAAGAATTATGCCACTTTTCTTTTTCATAATAATAAAGAGTTTTTTGTTTTCATAATAAAAGTTTTATTTTAGATAAAGGGTTAATTATTTACCGACACAAAAGTGAATAATTCCATTCAAATAAAGAGGATATTTCATCTATTTCAGGTACTGAATTTGTCTTCTCCATGAAAAAAAACTATTTTAACACAACAGAGAGAGGATTAACGATTTCTTTCCTAAAAAAGCTTCTTACCGAACAAAACGTTAAAAACAAAAGTGAAAACACAAACTCCCCTTCGAATGGACGGAATATCCCCCTACCTATTTTATATAGGAATAACTTTGCAGCATAAAAACATCTAACATATAATATCTAATAACATGATTAAATTTATAAAGAAGAATCCGGCAATCCCCCAAAGATGGATTGTACTTACTGCATTGGCATATTCACTAACTGCCGCACAAGCTCAAACGCCCCAAGCAGAAAAAGCATTTATCAAAGAGAATATGGAATTCGCCACCAAACAATATAGTTTGATGATGCAAACCCCTGCACAAGGAAAAAATGGAAAAGCTATCATGCCACACAGTATGCGCAAAGACGGTACTCCCAGCAAAGGAAGTATTTACCTTTGGACAGCAGGCTTTTTCCCTGGTACATTATGGTATCTATCAAACTACACAGGCGACAAAGCTTTGCAAGACTCTGCCTTAGTTTATACACATCAAATGGAACCCGCAAAGACCTTCACAGACAATCATGATATTGGATTCATGATGTATTGCAGCTATGGTAATGCCAATCGCTTCGCACCAAAAGACGAATATGAGGACATATTAGTAGAATCGGCACGTTCACTCTGTACACGTTTCCGCCCTCAAGCAAAAGTCATTCAATCATGGAATGGATTTCGCAGTTGGCACGGTGACAAAGTATATGATTTTCCTGTTATCATCGACAATATGATGAATCTAGAACTATTATTCCATGCCTCCAAAGTGACGGGTGATGAAAGTTTTCGTAAAGTGGCTATTTCACATGCAGAACAAGTAATGCACCATCAAGTACGTAAGGACTACAGTTGCTTCCACATCATATATTATGATAAAAAAACAGGCAAGCCCATCAAAGGAGAGACTTCTCAGGGATACTCCGATAATTCAGCCTGGTCACGTGGACAAGCTTGGGGAATCTATGGATTTACCATGTGTTACCGTGAGACGAAAGACAAACGCTTCTTGAAAACTGCAGAAAAGATGGCAGACTTCTACCTTGATCATCCCAACCTTCCTTCCGACAAGGTTGCCTGGTGGGACTTTAATGCTTTTCAAGAAGGTTACACACCCGGTATCCGTTCCAACGCCCGTAAAATGGTAAATAACTACCGCGATGCTTCCGCCGCAGCCTGCGTAGCTTCGGCATTACTGGAACTGAGTACTTATAGCAAAGGTAGCAAAAGCAAGAAATATCTGGAAAGTGCCAAACAGATTTTACATGTATTAGGTAGTACCAACTACCGTGCCGAACTAGGTAAAAATGCAAACTTTATACTGATGCATAGTGTAGGTACCGTACCTCACAATGCAGAAATAGACGTACCTTTGGTATATGCAGATTATTATTTTATTGAAGCTCTTTTCAGATATGATAAATTATTGAACAATAAATCCTTATTCTAAATACAACATGAAAAACATTACATTCATATTTTGGGTATTCTTTTACTGTTTTTCCTCAATGGCACAGACGAGTATATACTCTCCCCAATCCTCAAAAAAACCATCAAAGTATCAGAAACAACAGATCAAAAGAAAGTATGGTATGTTTATTCATTTCGGGATTAACACTTTTAATGATGTAGAATGGTCTGATGGTTCTCTAGAACCGTCATCCTATGCACCTACCACTATCGATGCTAAACAATGGATAACTACTGCTAAGAAGGCGGGTATGAAATATGTAATATTGGTTGCTAAACATCACGAAGGTTTTTGCTTATGGGATAGTAAGTATACCGAATATGATGTAGCTAATTCAGGTAATCCAACGAATGTAATCGAAGCTGTTGCTAAGGAATGTAAAAGACAAAATATACAATTAGGGTTATACTATTCTCTATGGGATAGAAAAGAGAATCCAGAAGTGGATAAATTGGAAGATGACGCTACGTATAATACATACATGATTAAGCAAATTAATGAATTAATAGATATAACAGAAAGATACACCAAGATTGTAGAATTTTGGTTTGATGGTAGTTGGACGAAACCCAGCTATCGCTGGCCGGTGAAAGAAATATATGAAACAATTAAAAAACGAGAGCCACAATGCCAAATCGGTATTAATTGGAGTATCGGGCAGGATATAAACCCAAACGATCCAAATGCTCCTAAAGAATCAATTAACATCAAGCCAGAGGAGCAAAAGACAGGTGATCCTATTCGTTATTTTCCTAGTGATTTTCGTTTAGGTGACCCTCTTTTACCAGCTAAATCCGATCCCAAACTTTTTACTCACCAAGGAAAAAGATATTATATGCCCTTTGAGTCGACTGTTTGTATTAGTAAACGTTGGTTTTACAACACCAAAGATACTATTTATAAATCGATAGACGAATTAGAGAAACTTTACTACCGTGCTACAGATCAGAATAATATTCTGATATTAAATGTTCCACCCAATAAAGAAGGCAAAATGCGCCAAAAAGATATCGATCTATTGATAGAATTGGGTATAAAAGTGAAGAATAAAAAACAAAGACAAGCGAATTAATTGTATTTGAAACCACGTTCTATAAATAATTTTTTTCAGATTTAATGTATAATAATGAACATAACGTTATGAACAAAGTATTGTGGATTATTTGTTGGTTACTATTTTCCTACGGAGTATCTGGTTGGGCTTCTTCGACAAGCGACATTTTAAAAAAAAGAGATAAAAAAGAACAAACAAAAATTAATACTGGCACCCAAGATCGAGCCATATGGGTAAAGCTACTTTGGAAAATATCATATCCTGTCATCCATAACCTCGCAGAAGGAACACTACACCAGAATATGCCCATTGAGACCCGTAGCGGTGAAACAGCAGGCTACAAAGACATGACACATCTGGAAGCTGTAGGCCGCACACTCGCCGGGGTTGCCCCTTGGCTAGCACTCCCCGATGATGATACAAAAGAAGGTAAACTACGCAAGCAGATGCGTGAAGAAGTACTGAAAGGATTAAAAAATGCAGTAGATCCTGCATCACCCGACTTACTGAACTTCACCAAACACGCTCAACCTATCGTAGATGCCGCCTATCTGGTACATGCCTTCCTCCGTGCCCCCAAAGCTTTATGGGAACCATTGGATGAAGTTACAAAAGAACGCTATATTAAATCCTTCCAATCCTTACGTGATCGTACTGGTGCTTACAACAACTGGCTACTCTTCACCGGACTAACAGAATCATTTCTGTTGGGAAAAGGTGTACAATACGACCAGTTCCGTATTCGTGTAAGTAAAAACAAGGTAAAAGAATGGTATGTAGGCGATGGCTGGTATAGTGATGGTCCATCATTCAGTATGGATAATTATAACGCCTACGTGATGCATTCTATGATGGTAGCTATGCTGGAAAATCTTTTACCCAAACGTTGGGCAAGTCAGAAGGAGCTAGACGAAGCTATGAACCGCATGATACGCCACTCTGAATTTTGTGAACGTATGATAGCTCCCGATGGCACATATCCCGCTTTCGGACGTTCGGTTACTTATCGTACCGCTGCATTCCAATCGTTAGCAGACGTAGCTCTACGCAAAAAATTGCCCTCACACGTTTCTCCCGCCCAAGTACGTTGCGCCCTGACTGCCGTACACCGAAATATGTATGAGGGAAATCAGAACTTCGATAAGGATGGTTGGTTAGTGCTCGGCTTCAACGGTCATCAGCCAGAATGTGCTGATGGTTATACCTCCACTGGCAGCCTTTATATGGCAACCTTAAGTTTTCTACCTCTCGGTCTTCCCGCTGACGATCCGTTTTGGACAGATGCATACGCAGATTGGACTAGCAAAAAAGCTTGGAAAGGAGGACATCTACACAAAGATTACAAAGTGGAATACTAAAACAGGGTTATCAAATGGTCCAGAAACCAACCTTTATAACTTAGCAAGGCATGAAAATTTGTATATAAACAATAAAAATGTTGTGATTAAATAACCAATTACCATCCTCCTGTATTATCCTCTAGTATAACGGTATAGAGTTAATACAAGGGGATGGATCCAAATGGTTTAATCCGTATACCACTATCTTTTACTGCATAGCAATCTCACAATACTACCTGTAAATCAGCGTTGACAAATATTCCTCAGCAAACATCTCATTGGCGACTTCCAACAAAGTCTCTGCAGTTAAAGCCTCTATACGTTTAAAGACAAGCTCGGATGATTCGTACTTATGGTAATGCAGGAAAGTTTTCGCCATGCCCAACGCATTATTCTCAAAATTATCGGAGGCCACCCCGATTTGTCCGATCAACTGCTTCTTGGCTGCCGCCAACTGAGAAGAAGTCATTTTCACATCCCGCATTCGTTTCAGTTCCTTATAGGTCAATTTCAAACAAGTATCCATATCTTCAATATCCGTCCCGAAGTAAATGCAGAAAGCACCTGTATCGGTATAAGAAGTCAGATTGGATTCGACATTATAAACCAATCCCCTGCGTTCACGAAGAGAAACATTCAGTTTGCTGTTCATTCCAGGACCGCCGAGGATATTATTCAGCAGATAGAGTGCGGTACGTTTGTCGTCGTATGCATTATATCCACGGCTACCAATCATTACATGTGCCTGATGTGTGTCTTTAGTTACCGTTAAATGTTCAGGAATATAAAGAGGCGGAGGCGTACGGCGGTTCTCAATTTCCACAGCAGGAATATCCGACATATATTTTTCTGCCAGACGGATAATTTTCTTGAAATCATATTGTCCTTGAACGAAAAACACCATATTCCCCGGCTGATAGAACCGACGGGTAAAGGACAGGACATCCTCCGTGCGAAAACTCCTCAGAAGTTCCGGTTTCCCCAGAATGTTTCTTCCCAGCGGATGATTACGGAATATCATATCTTCGAAATCATCGAAGATCAATTCGGAAGGATTGTCTTCATAGGATTGGATTTCGTCAATAATCACTTCTGTTTCCTTTTCAATCTCATGTTGCGGAAAAGTAGAATGGAATACAATATCCCCCAGTAGCTCAAGCGCACGTTCCAGATGTTCTGTCAGGAAGGCGGAATAGACAACCGTTTCTTCTTTATTCGTATAAGCATTGAGGTCACCGCCTACATTCTCCATTCGGTTGAGAATATGCCAAGCTTTCCGTTTCACCGTTCCCTTAAAAATAAGATGTTCTACAAAATGAGCCATTCCCTGTTCATTTGCCGCTTCATCACGGGTACCGGCATCAATCGCAAAACCACAATAAGCTACTTTTGAAAGCGTCGGTTCATGGATAATACGCAGGCCATTAGGTAATGTATATTCGTTGCAATGCATTGTTTTCTACTTCCTTATTGAATTAATGCCACAAAAATACAATAAAACTTATTGCTGTTTATAGAAAATTGCAGATATTTGTGGACTATAACAGTTACAACGTATATGGAAAAGATAGGAATTTTCTGTTCTGCCTCTGAAAACATTGACAAAATGTACTTCGAAAGTGCTCGCCGAATAGGCGAATGGATAGGACAGACAGGCAAAACGTTGATTTACGGAGGAGCTAACCTCGGACTTATGGAATGCGTAGCACGTACCGTAAAAGAAAACGGGGGTAAGGTCATTGGAGTAGTCCCGACCAAACTGGAAGAAAATGGTAGAGTAAGCTCTCTACTGGACGAGGTGATTCATACCCGCAACCTGAGCGACCGCAAAGATATAATGACGGAAAAGTCGGATGTATTGGTGGCACTGCCTGGAGGCGTAGGCACACTCGACGAAGTTTTCCACGTTATAGCTGCCGCTTCTATTGGCTACCACCACAAGAAAGTTATCTTCTATAACGAATATGGTTTCTACAACGAGCTGCTGAAAGCACTCAAAACCTTGGAAGAAAAAGGCTTTGCCCGCCAACCTTTCTCAACCTATTACGAAATAGCAAACACTCCGGATGAACTAAAAGAAAAAATAAACTGATCATATGATAGACTCCATTAAACAACTTTTGCAACAGGAAGCACAGGCTGTGCTCAATATCCCTGTAACAGACGCTTATGAGAAAGCAGTACAACTTATTGTTGAACAGATACATCAGAAGAAGGGAAAACTAGTAACTTCCGGTATGGGGAAAGCCGGACAAATTGCGATGAACATTGCTACCACTTTCTGTTCTACGGGTATTCCCTCTGTATTTCTGCACCCTAGCGAAGCACAACATGGTGACTTGGGTATCCTGCAGAAAAATGATTTGCTCCTGCTTATCTCCAACTCCGGCAAGACGCGTGAAATCGTCGAACTTACCCAACTTGCTCACAATCTGGACCCGGAACTGAAGTTTATCGTTATCACGGGAAATCCAGATAGTCCTTTGGCGCACGAATCGGATGTTTGCCTGAGTACCGGTAAACCTGCCGAAGTTTGTACGCTGGGTATGACTCCTACTACTTCGACTACTGCCATGACTGTTATCGGCGATATTCTGGTAGTACAGACCATGAAGGAAACCGGATTCACCATTGCCGAATATTCGAAACGCCACCACGGAGGTTATCTGGGAGAAAAATCAAGATCACTATGCGAAAAGTAATCGGTATCGGAGAAACAATCCTCGACATCATCTTTCGAGGCGACCAGCCTTCCGCAGCCGTACCGGGAGGCTCTGTATTCAACGGCATCGTATCCTTAGGCCGGATGGGAGCAAACGTCGGTTTCATCAGCGAAACCGGTAACGACCGCGTGGGAAACATTATCCTGCAATTCATGCGTGACAACAATATCCCGACCGACCATGTGAATGTATTCCCTGACGGGAAATCACCGGTATCTCTGGCTTTTCTCAATGAGCAAAGTGATGCCGAATATATCTTCTACAAGGATTACCCCAAACAACGTCTCGATGTCCTGTTCCCCAAACTGGAAGAAGACGACATTGTCATGATAGGCTCCTACTACGCCTTGAATCCGGTATTGCGGGAAAAGATTCTCGAACTGCTCGACCAGGCGCGCGAGAAAAAAGCTATTATCTACTATGACCCCAACTTCCGTTCTTCACACAAAAACGAAGCGATGAAACTCGCTCCCACCATTATCGAGAATTTAGAATATGCGGATATTGTACGAGGCTCATTGGAGGACTTTTTCTATATGTACGGCATGCAGGACGCGGACAAGATATACAAGGATAAAATCAAATTTTACTGTCCTCGGTTTATCTGTACTGCGGGAGGAGAAAAAGTATCACTCCGTACAAATTTAGTTAATAAAGATTATCCGATAGAACCATTGGAAGCTGTCAGTACCATTGGAGCAGGTGACAACTTCAATGCCGGGCTGATCTACGGATTACTTAAATACGACGTCAGATATCGTGATTTGAACAACCTGAACGAAGCAACCTGGGATAATGTTATCCAGTGCGGAAAAGACTTTGCCGCAGAAGTCTGCCGGAGTTTCAGCAACTCCGTATCCGTAGAATTTGCGGAAAGCTATAAATAATACCCGCGAAATAGAATAGCGGTACAATATTTTATTAACTGATAAATGATAGTTGATTCAACTATATTGACTATCTTTGCACCCGAAATAAAAGATATACAGAGATTTAATGAAGACATTTGAAGAGCTTGGCGTTTCTCCGGAGATACGTAGAGCAATTGAAGAAATGGGATACGAGAATCCCATGCCGGTACAAGAGGAAGTGATTCCGTACCTTTTAGGAGAAAATAATGATGTAGTAGCTCTTGCACAGACAGGAACAGGTAAAACAGCCGCATTCGGTTTGCCCTTGCTCCAACAGATTGACGTAAAGAACAGAATTCCACAATCGCTTATCCTCTGCCCTACTCGTGAGCTTTGTCTCCAGATAGCAGGAGATTTGAACGATTATTCCAAATACATTGACGGGCTGAAAGTACTCCCGGTATACGGTGGTTCTTCTATTGACAGTCAGATACGCAGCCTGAAACGCGGTGTACATATCATCGTGGCCACTCCCGGACGTTTATTGGACTTAATGGAGCGCAAGACCGTATCCTTGTCCACTATTCGCAACGTGGTAATGGACGAAGCGGACGAAATGCTGAATATGGGATTTACGGATAGTATCAATGCTATTCTTGCCGATGTTCCCCAAGAACGTAATACGTTGCTTTTCTCTGCAACAATGAGCCCGGAAATTGCGCGTATCTCAAAGAACTATCTGCGCAACGCTAAAGAAATCACTATCGGCCGCAAGAATGAAAGTACCAGCAACGTAAAGCACGTTGCCTATACCGTTCATGCTAAAGATAAGTATGAAGCACTGAAGCGTATCGTAGACTATTATCCGCAAATTTACGGTATCATTTTCTGCCGCACACGTAAGGAAACACAGGAAATTGCAGATAAACTGATGCAGGAAGGTTATAATGCCGATTCTTTACATGGCGAACTTTCTCAAGCACAACGGGATGCCGTCATGCAAAAATTCAGAGTAAAAAACCTTCAGCTATTGGTCGCAACCGATGTTGCGGCACGCGGTCTCGATGTAGATAACCTGACCCATGTCATCAACTATTCCATCCCCCAAAGCACGGAAGCCTACGTTCACCGGATCGGCAGGACCGGACGCGCGGGCAAACGCGGAATCGCAATCACGTTCGTCACACCCGGCGAAATGCGCCAGCTCGGACGTATCCGGCGGGAAATCCGCGCGGAGATCCGAAAAGGCTCCATGCCGACCGTCGAACAAGTCCTTGAATCCAAAAAACAGCGGTTCGCCGCTCAGGCCCGCAGGATGATCGACGAGCACGAGCACTGCGCCTATCTCGGATTCGCGGAAGAACTGCTGACTCTCTGCGATCATCCGGCGGAAATGCTCGCGGCGATTCTGCGTATGCGTTTCAAAAATGAACTTCTGCCCGAAAGCTATGTTGATCTTACACCGAAAAAGGAGAATGTCAATCCCGACCGCAAGGGCAATTCACGCGTCCGGTTCGGGATCGGCAAGGAGGACGGCGTTTCCGTTCCCGAAATCCTTGATTTCATTTTCGACAAAACCAAAATCAAGAGTTTCCAGCTTGGACGCATCGACTGCGGAGCGCATGAAACGTTTGTCAACGCCACTCCGGAGGATGCAAAGCGGATCTTTCCGGGAAGAAACGGTTGACGTATCGTTTGCGGAACCCGATGACGGCGAAAGCCTGTTCAAGGGAAAAGACCGCCGGTTTACCAGAAGAAATAAATACCGGGAAGAAAAACGGGAATTCAAACGCGGCGGAAAACGGGAGTTCTCCGGCGGACGCGAACGCCGCGGAGAATCACACGACCGCCATCTGGAATTTCACCGGGCACACACTGCTGCTGCCGGAACTGACGGCATTTGAAAAGTA
>ERZ779889.1189-NODE-1189-length-27271-cov-4.404578_pt1 | contig 27271 bp, 28 predicted proteins | sample MGYA00511030_ERZ779889 | MGnify/ENA primary metagenome ERZ779889 (study PRJEB29588, sample SAMEA2160616) | human gut metagenome | biome: human gut; feature: human-associated habitat; material: faeces | place: Denmark | collected 2008/2010 ...
CGCACATTCGCTTTTTCTTGGTTCTTGTTCAGTTTTCAAGGTGCTGCCGTTTTCCAGCGACTTGTATATATTAGCACTTTATTGTGCCGCTGTCAACTACTTTTTTGAAAAATTTGTTTAGTTTTTTACATTTTTTAAGTAGTGGAAACCATAATAATGCGTCATATTAAGCATTTCAGTATAAACTATCATTTCCGCAAACTCTTCCAACAGCTGATTTTGCGCATGAGTAAAGGCCGTAAACCATACATGTTCACCGCCATACTGCAAAATAATGGCTGCAATGCCAACAATTGCCGATATTACCGGAAAGGGTATTTCAAAAATGAATTTCTTCCATGGCATATATTTATATAAACCATAGAGCAAAATTACAATTGCAATGCCAATGGCAGCATTAATGAAATCATGCTGTGGAATACTGCTCATGCTGATAAATTTAGGGCCAAGTTCATCAACTTCTCCGGTTGGAAAAAATACCCTTCCCCAACTAAGTTCACGCATAAACATTATAAAATACAGCCAGCCGATAGTGTAACCGAGGCCTTTAACAGAATAATAAGCACAGTTAAAACAAAACATAGCGCCAAACAATAATAATACAGCCTGTGTATTTTCTATAAGCCCATTTTCCCATCCACATTCAGGCGGCAAAATCTGTGCCAGTGGATAACATGCCGCCAACAAAATGATACTTAATATATCCTGCGGTGCCAACTGAAATTTAAACTTCATTTTTATCAGCCATCTTTCACTTTAAATTCATATCTTTATGTTTTAATTAAAAGATTATTTTATATTATAACTGACCTCATAGTCATTTTCAAGAAAAATTAAACCCGCAGGCATTAATAACCTGCGGGTTTTAATTATTCAAAAATTAATCTTTCCAAACTTCTACACCGGTTTGGTCTTTTAATACAGATGCTTTAAAAACAGGGTCTTTTACACCGGCCTTTTTCTGTGCCAGATAATCTTTTAAAGCCACGTAAGCATGAGGAGCCAATCTGCTGATAGCGACAAGGTTAGTGATAGCCATTAACGCCATAAAAAGGTCAGCAAGGTTCCATACCAGGCTTACTTTGGCAATAGAACCAAACATAACCATTGCTACTACAAAAACACGGAAAACATTCAACACCATTCTGTTTTGCGACATAAAGGCGATGTTAATTTCACCGTAATAGTAGTTGCCGATAATAGAACTAAATGCAAACAGGAATATCATTACCGCAAGGAAAATAGAAGACCATGCTCCGATATGTTCTACCAATGCATACTGAACAAGTTCAATACCGTTAAGTCCTACGCCCATATAATCTTTAGAAAGCATAACAATAAAAGCGGAAGAAGTGCATACCAAAAGGGTATCAACAAATACGCCCAAAGCCTGAATCAAACCCTGAGTTACAGGATGGTCGGTAGTAGCAGTTGCCGCAGCATTAGGAACAGAGCCCATGCCTGCTTCGTTGGAGAACAAACCGCGTTTAATGCCGGTCATCATAGCAAGGCCCATACCGCCGCCAAAAGCTGCATTTAAGCTGAAAGCAGAAGTAACAATATCATATAAAACCTGCGGCATTAAGCCGATATTTTTAACAACGATATAAAAAGCAATCAGCAGATAGATACCAGCCATTACAGGTACCATCCATTCGGAAACTTTGGCGATACGGTTAATTCCGCCGAAAATTACCATAGCTGTCATAATGGATACGATAATGCCCACAGTAGTTCTGTCAAAGCCAAAAGCTCCCTGTAAAGAAAGAGTAATGGTATTTGCCTGTACCGAGTTAAAAATCAAACCATATGTGCTGCAAATTAAAACTACAAACAAAATTGCCATAAATTTATTTTTCAAAGCATTTTGAATATAGTAAGCCGGACCGCCGCGGTACCCGCCTTCGGCACGCGGTACTTTATAAATCTGTGCCAGCGTGCTTTCTACAAAACCGGTGGCAGAACCTACAATTGCCATTACCCACATCCAGAAAATAGCACCAGGACCGCCGACAATAATTGCAATAGCTATACCGGCAATATTACCGACACCTACACGGGAAGCCGTACTGATACAAAAAGCCTGGAAAGGAGAAATATGGTTTTTCTCGGTAGATGCGCCTACATTGGTGCACAAAAGGCGCACCATTTCCTTAATGCAGCGGATTTGCACAAAACCTGTTTTAATGGTAAACCAAATGCCAAGGCCTACCAAAAGTATAATCAAAACATATGCATATAAAACATCGTTAACAGCAAGTACTAAATTATCAAGATAATCCATTTTGGCACCTCTTTGATAAATTTTTTACAGCATGTCGCGGCTGGCAATAATATTAACACCAAGCCCCAAAATATTTTCAACAATTACATCGCCGGTTTTTACCGGAGCTTTAACTGTTACACCGCGCAAATAAGCAGCGCAGTCCAAAACTTTTTCCTTAGGCAGTACAGTTTCGGATACAACAGGCAGCAGCGGCATCATACCGCCTTCGATGCGTACAGTTGTTGTGAGCATTCTTTTAGGTGCCGTTACTTCATCATTTGCATATTTAGCCCCGCGCGGGCAGGTATTACCTTTAACATCAACTACTTTACCATCATCAATGGTAACAGTCATTTCGCAGCCCATAGGACACATAATGCAGTTCATTACACGATTTTCCAGCATCAGCCTTACGCCTCCTTATCCAAAAATACTGTCAGGCTGCTGCCGATAAGTTCAGTTTTGGCAGCAGGAATATCAACCGCAATCATCTCGCTCGGTTTAGCAACCGGCAGCATTCTTTGCAGCACTACATTATCGCCGCTTTTTACTACCAGTTTAACCTTACGTTCAGGGTTTGCCACACGCATAAACAAGCGTACCTGTTCACCGCCTTCAGGCAGGTTCAGGCACTGAGGAACACAGGTACGTACGCCATTTTCGGCAGTTACATTAACAAATCTGGTATTGCCATCCAGTTTCCCCTGAGCTTCCAGTGCAGCAAATTTACCGGCAATTTCAGCTTCTTCCGATACAAAGTCAACCAAATCATGCACATGCACTACATTGCCTGCTGCATAAAAACCGGGCAGGCTGGTTTGTCTGTGCTGGTCCACAACAGGACCGTTAGTAAGCGGATGCATTTTTAAATCCAAACCGCGGCTAAGTTCGTTTTCCGGAATCAAGCCAACGGAAAGCAGAACCGTATCGCAGTCAATATCAAATTCTGTTCCGGGAATCGGACGCATTTTTTCATCGACTTTAGCAACGGTAATGCCGTTTACACGGTCTTTGCCGTGAATTTTTACAATGGTATGAGAAAGATACAGAGGAATATTATAATCGTTCAAGCATTGCACGATATTACGGGTTAAACCGTTAGAGAACGGGCAAATTTCGAGAACAGCCTGTACTTTGCAGCCTTCAAGGCTCATGCGGCGTGCCATAATAAGGCCGATATCGCCGCTGCCTAAAATAACAATTTTATGGCCGGGAATATAGCCTTCCATGTTAACCATGCGCTGAGCAGCACCGGCAGTAAATACGCCTGCGGGGCGTTCTCCCGGAATACGGATAGCACCGCGGGTACGTTCACGGCAGCCCATCGTTAAAATAACGGTTTTGCCTTTAACTTTAATCAAGCCATAATCAGGGCTTACCGCAACAACAGTTTTATCTTTTTCTACACTCAAAACCATTGTATCAGTCAGACATTCAATTTCCGGTTTATCTTTTACAAGTTCAATGCAGCGGTGTGCATAACCGGGGCCTGTAAGTTCTTCTTTAAAATGGTGCAGGCCAAAGCCGTTATGAATACATTGCTGCAAAATACCGCCAAGTTCACGGTCACGTTCAATTACCAGCACGCTTTTAGCGCCGTTCTGCCATGCGCTGTAAGCAGCCGAAAGTCCGGCAGGGCCGCCGCCGACAATTACTATATCATAAAGGTCTTTAAGCTCTTTCATTATTCCTGCCCGCCTTTCACGTCAGTTTTTTCATAATATAAATGCGAATCTTTGCGTTCTTTAAGTACATCAGCAACGGAAATTCCCAGTTCACGCGCCAAAATCTGTGTTACGCGCGGACCACAAAAACCGCCCTGGCAGCGTCCCATGCCTGCACGGGTGCGGCGTTTAACGGCATCAACAGTAGTTGCGCCGCAAGGAGCTTTAATAGCTGCTACAATTTCGCCTTCCGTAACAGTCTCGCAGCGGCAGATAACACGGCCGAATAAAGGCTCATCGGCAATAACAGCCGCTTTTTCGCTGTCAGTCAAACGGGTAAAATGAATTTGTTTCGGCAAAGCAGCTTTAAAATCTGCTTTCTTAGACATCGGCAGATATTTGGCAACAGCTTCGGCAATTTCTTCTGCAACGGCAGGAGCAGCCGTCAAACCGGGAGACTGCATGCCGGCAGCATTAAACAAACCTTCCACGCAGGAAGCGCCGATAATAAAATCGCCGTTATCAGATACTGCGCGCAAACCTGCAAATTCGGTAATAGCTGCACCCATCGGCAGGTTCGGTATCAGCTTACGTGCAGATGCGATAATCTGGTCCATACCTTGTGCCGTAACGCTGGTATCTTCCTTATCATCCATATCATTGGCATTAGGGCCGATAAAGGTGTTGCCATGCGTAGTAGTGCAGACCAAAATACCTTTACTGTTTTTAGCAGGCGTCGGGAAAACAACGCCATATACCAAATCATTGCAGGCAGTTTTATCAAATAAAATATATTCGCCCTTGCGGGGATGGATTTTGAAGCTGTTATCGCCTGCAAGGTAAGCAACTTCATCGGCATAAACGCCTGCTGCATTAACTACGCATTTTGTTTTAATTAAACCAAGATTAGTTTCAACAGCAGTAATTTTACCGTCTTCCTTAACAAAACCTGTTACGCGGCAGTTGCGGATAACTTCTGCCCCATTTTGTACAGCGCACTGTGCAAAACGCAGCGCAGCTTCAAACGGCCAGCAAACACCGGCAGTAGGAGCCCACAAAGCAGCAACGGCAGTTGTAAGATTCGGCTCTTTAGCCAGAACTTCATCACGGCTTAAAATTGCCAAATCAGGCACGCCGTTATTTTTGCCGCGTTCCAACAATTCTTTTAAAGTTTCAACTTCTTCATCATTGGTTGCCACAACCAGGGAACCGGTCCATTTAATATCAAGGTCCAGTTCATCTTCAAGTTCATGGTACAGGCGGTTACCCAAAACGTTCATAATCGCCTTATTGCTTCCGGTAGGCGCATCAAAACCAGCATGCAGAATAGCACTGTTAGCTTTGGTAGTACCGCAGGCAATGTCCGGTTCTTTTTCCAGCAAAACGCATTTTACATCGTACTTTGACAGCTCACGCAAAATTGCGCAGCCAACAACGCCGCCGCCAACAACAACGACGTCTGCCTCTTTGATAAAATCCATTTCGTCACATCCTAAACTTAATCAGTATTTAAAGTAATTTTAACACATTTGTTACAGAAATTGAATATTTTAGGCTTTTAATTTTCAGAAAAATTTAAGTAAAACCACTCTGGGATGAAAAACGTCCCATTTTTTTATTATTTGACACTCTGTTCAGCATATTTTAAAATTAAATTAAGAAAGAAGGTGCGCCTATGAAAAAATTATTTTTACTTTTTGCCATTACTATGTGCCTTTTTAATACTTCTTTTGCAGAAGAAACAAAAGAAGCTGAAACCAAAACGCCTGCCGCTGTGCAGGAGCAGCAAGATGCTAAGGAAGAAGCCGATGTTAAAGTGCTGCTGAGCGCTGAAGATGTACAGCAGCAAATGCAGCAGGGCATTAACGATTACTGCTATCTGGAAATTGAAGAAGGTAAATACATTGCCTATAATATTGACGTAAAAGACGATGACACACGACGGGACTTATTTAAAAAAGCACCGGCAGAACGTGTTAACCACCTGCAAACCAACAACGAAGAAATTTACAACTATCTTACCAAATTTATTCAAAGCCGTGAAAAATCCGGACGCAAATATTACGGCTACCGCATTACAGGCGGCATTGAAGAAAACGCTGCGCTTGCAGACGGCAGCACGGTTTACAAATTCTGGTTTATGAAACTGGATGAAGATGAAGGCGGCGGTTTCCGTATGCCGATTGGTATCGGCATTGGTATCGGCGGAGGACATCATCACGGGCCATGGATTGGCGTCGGCTGGTAAATAACAAAAATAAAAAAATCCGTATGGAAAATTCCATACGGATTTTTTTATTTAACTTTTATTCTTCTTCGTGCTGTACAGCAGCCAAAGAAACAACTTTATCGCCTTCGTTTAAAGTCATCAGTTTAACGCCCTGAGCATTACGCCCAAACTGACTGATGCCTTCACCATCAATGCGGATGATAATGCCGGCAGCGGTAATCAGTAAAATTTCCTGCTCGGGATTAATAACCTTCATACCTACAACGGCACCGGTTTTTTCCGTTACTTTAATATTGATAACGCCTTTGCCGCCGCGTGTCTGTTTGCGGTATTCACTTACAGCAGTGCGTTTGCCAAGACCTTCTTCGGTAGCGGTTAAAACTTCTTCATTTTCACCGGTTACACTATCCATTGCTACTACTTCGTCATCAAAACCAAGCTGAATGCCGCGTACGCCATGTGCTGTACGTCCCATCGGACGCACATCCTGTTCGTCAAAGCGGATAGCAAGGCCACGATGCGTAGCAAGGATAATCTCACTATTGCCGTCAGTCAGCTCAACGCCGATAAGCTCTTCATTATCATCAAGAGTCATGGCAATTAAACCTGCTTTACGCGCGCTGTTAAAATCATTTAAGTTGGTCTTTTTAACAGTGCCCTTGTTAGTTGCCATAAACATAAACTGGTCTTCTTTAAATTCCTTAACCGGTATTACGGCAGTAATCTTTTCGCCCTGTTCGATAGGCAGCAGATTAATAATTGCCGTGCCCTTCGCTGTACGTCCGGCTTCAGGAATTTCATAACCCTTCTGGCGGTAAACTCTGCCTTTATTGGTAAAGAACAGAATATTATGATGCGTGGTAGAAAGGAACAAATGCTCGGCGCAGTCATCATTCTTTTTGCCGCTGCCGCCTGTTTTGCCAACGCCGCCACGTTTCTGGCTGCGGAAATTATCCAGAGTCTGGCGTTTGATATAACCCTGATGGCTGATGGTAATAACAATATCTTCTTCGGCAATCAGATCTTCAATATTCATATCGGAAGAATCAATGGAAAGTTCAGTACGGCGTGCATCGCCGAATTTTTTCTTCATTTCCAGCAAATCTTCTTTGATGATTCCCAAAACTTTATGTTCGTCTGCCAAAACACTTTCCAGCCAGTCAATAGTTTCTAAAACATCTATATATTCATCATCAATCTTTTTGCGTTCCAAACCGGTCAGCCTTTGCAGGCGCATATCCAAAATAGCCTGTGCCTGTCGCTGGCTTAACGCAAATTTTTCCATCAAAGCCGCTTTCGCCGTATCAGCATTGGCGCTGCTGCGAATAGTGCTGATAACTTCATCCAGATGGTCAAGCGCTATTTTCAATCCCTCTAAAATATGAGCTCGTTCTTTTGCCTTGCCCAGTTCATAACGGGTACGGCGGGTAATAACTTCTTTTTGATGGTTAAGATAATAATTTAAAATCTGTTTTAAATTCAGTACGCGCGGATGCCCGTTTACCAAAGCCAGCATAATAATACCGAAACTGGTTTGGAGCTGCGTATGTTTATAAAGCTGGTTTAAAACAACATCCGGCACAGCATCGCTCTTTAATTCAATAACAACGCGCATGCCGCGGCGGTCAGATTCATCACGCAAATCAGTAATGCCTTCAACAACGCCGTCTTTTACCAGTTGGGCAATGCTTTCAATCAGGCGTGCCTTATTAACCTGATACGGAATTTCACTCACAACAATGCGGTGCTTGCCCTTCTGCATAGGTTCAATTTCAGCGCGCGCGCGGATTTTTACAATGCCGCGTCCTGTATTATAAGCATTTTTAATACCTTCTGTGCCTAAAATAATAGCGCCGGTAGGAAAATCCGGTCCTTTGATAGCCGTCATCAGCTGAGGAATTTCTACATCCGGATTATCAATCAGCATTACAAGGCCATCTACAACTTCGCCAAGATTATGCGGAGGGATATTGGTTGCCATACCAACGGCAATGCCTGCGCTGCCGTTAATTAAAAGCGCCGGTACTTTAGAAGGCAGTACGCTCGGTTCTTTTAATGATTCATCATAGTTCGGTACAAAATCAACCGTTTCTTTTTCAATATCTTCCAGCATTACTTCGGCAATTTTCGTCATACGCACTTCGGTATAACGCATTGCAGCAGCACTGTCGCCGTCAACGCTGCCGAAGTTGCCATGGCCGTCAACCATCAGATAACGGGTAGAAAAATCCTGCGCCAGACGAACAATGGCATCATAAACGGCAGTATCACCATGAGGATGATATTTACCTAAAACTTCGCCGACGATACGGGCTGATTTTTTATAAGGCTTATTGGAAGCCATGCCTGCTTCCTGCATAGCGTAAAGAATACGCCTGTGCACAGGTTTCAAACCGTCACGCACGTCAGGCAGTGCCCTTTGCACAATAACGCTCATCGCATAATCAATATACGATTTCTGCATTTCTTCTTCGATATAAACCGGTAAGACTTTGCCTGCTCCTGTCTCTAAATCCACAATATCACCTCAACCTTTAATTAAAGAAAATATCATATATCTGTTTGCCTATTAAAAGCGTTGTAACCGTTAAAAACAAAGGGCGTATATAACCTACGCCATGTTTAATGGCCATTTGGGTTCCAAAATAAGCGCCGATAATCATGCTGGCACCCATAATAAGCCCATATATCCACACTACCGAACCATTATAAATAAATGTTGCCAGCCCGGCAAGATTGCTTGCAGTGTTCAAGGCTTTGGCATTGCCTGCCGCAGTAATAAAATCACAGCCTAAAAATAAAAAACCAAAAATCAAAAATGTTCCTGTGCCCGGTCCAAAAAAGCCGTCATAAAAGCCCATTACCAGTGCCAGCACAAAAGCTCCGGCAAGAGATAATATGCTGAAATTCTTTTTTCCTTCAATGCTGCCCCAATCTTTATGCCGGTATGTATAAACGGCAATGCCGATAAGCATAATAACTACCAAATTGCGCATAAAATCCTGCGGCAGCAGATGCACTGTATAAGCACCGCAGGCAGAACCAATCATTGAAAGAGGCGCCAATGCTACAACCATTTTTTTGTTAAGATTGCCTGAACGCCAAAAGGATATTACGCTTGTAACAGCGCCCATGCTGGAACCAAGTTTATTTGTGCCCAGCACCATGCCAACCGGCATGCCGGAACTTAAAAGCGCCGGTACGGAAATAAGCCCGCCGCCGCCAACGGTAGAATCAATAAATGCAGCTACAAAACCGGCAACAACAAAAAATAATATATTAATTAAATCAAGATTTTCCATAAATTTTTATTAAACCCCTCTTAATTACAAAACACTCGCTTTTGTTTTTAAATAAAAGCCTGTACATCCTTTATGGCACTTTATCATTACAGATTTTTCCGTAATTTCATTGCTCACAGCATACGGATTGTCCACCAAAAGTTCTGCTTCATCTAAAGGCCATTTTACTCCTTTAATGCTCACATTGCTGTCTTGCAGAGGAAGCAGTGAAAGTGCTGTAAACTCTTGCTGCGGAATAAATTCCAAACAGTCTCCTGCTGTAAGCAGCATCATTATTTCGCTTTCGTCCGCCATTATTACCGGCACATTATTTTTTATTTTATATGCTAAAAGCGAAAAAACATTACTGTATAAATGGTCAAACCTACCGCCCCAAATGCCCGTTATTAAAAGCGGCATTTTTTGCGGCAGCATTGTTAATAATAACTGTAAATCAGTATCGTCTTTTTCAGGATTAAACAAAACGGTTTTAATATTTTTCTTCTGCGCCTGCTGTAAATAATCTGCACCGGCACTGTCAGCATCGCCGCACAGCAGTTCAGGAAGCAAACCTGCGTCAAGGCAAATTTCAATACCTTTATCGGCACAGTAAACTTTTTTGCCTTCTGCCGCCGTTTTAAACCAGTTTATTTCCGGTTTACGCCCACCGGCCGATGCCATAATAAAAGTATTATCAACCGCTTCTGCATTGTTCAAGATAAATTTACCCTGCGGTAAATCCAAGTTTATTTTCATCAGGCTTTCTTCTTTGATGCAGCAGGTTTAATAATAATCTGCCCATTTTCTTTATAAACTTTCCAATCAGCTTCACCTTTGGTATTTTTAAACCAGTCCATGCTGATTTCCAAAAGATAGCGGTTTAATTTTTCCAGGGCTTCATCAGGCAATAAAATTTCTTTGCCGTCACTTTTTTTAGCACTTTTTACTTTTTTATTTTTTACAGTCTCATCGCCATAAATGGCATTTTCAAAACTTACTTCTTCTTCATAGCCCTTTAACATATCCTCATCGGATAAATTTTTTCTTATTTTCATTTTTTCACCTTATTACAAATCAAGATTACGTACTTTACCAGCATTCTGCTCAATAAACTGACGGCGCGGCTCAACTTTATCGCCCATCAGTACAGAGAAAATGGCATCCGCTTCAGCAGCGTCTTCAAGCTGAACCTGCAAAACAGTACGCGCTTCCGGATTCATCGTTGTTTCCCAAAGCTGTTCCGGGTTCATTTCGCCTAAACCTTTATAACGCTGTACATACGGATTATTGTCGCGACCGACTTCATCTAGTACCTTTTGCAGTTCATCATCACTGTAAGCATACATATGTTTTTGTCCCTTGCGGACTAAATACAGCGGCGGCTGGGCAATAAATACATGCCCTTCTTTAATCAGCGGCTGCATATAACGGTAAAAGAAAGTTAAAAGCAAAGTACGGATATGCGCACCGTCAACATCGGCATCTGTCATGATAATAATTTTGCCGTAACGCGCTTTGTTTATATCAAATTCTTCACCAATTCCGCAGCCAAAAGCAGTAATCATGTTGCGGATTTCTTCACTGCTTAAAATTTTGTCAAGACGTGCTTTTTCTACATTCAAAATTTTACCGCGCAGCGGCAAAATAGCCTGGAATCTTCTGTCCCTGCCCTGTTTAGCACTGCCGCCTGCGGAATCACCTTCGACAAGGTAAATTTCTGTTTCCGCAGCATCCTTGCTTTGACAATCGGCAAGTTTACCCGGCAAACTGCTTATTTCCAAAGCATTTTTGCGGCGCGTAAGTTCCCTTGCCTTGCGTGCTGCCAATCTTGCACGTGCGGAAATAATAGATTTTTCCACTATTTTTTTGGCTACAGCAGGATTTTCCTCAAAAAATTCTGCCAGACCTTCACTTACAAGATTATCAACTATCGGACGTATTTCACTATTGCCAAGTTTGGTTTTGGTCTGCCCTTCAAACTGCGGCTCACGCACTTTAATGCTGATAACGGCAGTAATGCCTTCACGTACGTCATCACCGCTTAAATTATCATCGTTTTCTTTTAAAGTACCGATTTTACGGGCATAATCATTAATTGTTCTGGTTAAAGCCTGTTTAAAGCCGCTTAAATGGGTGCCGCCTTCTTCGGTATTAATATTATTGACAAACGTAAAGATATTTTCGTTATAAGTATCGCAGTACTGCATTGCAACTTCAACGATATTTTCGTCTTTAATGCCTTCGATATAAATAGGCTCTTCGTTGATTTTATCTTTATTTTCGTCTACATATTTTACAAACTCAATAATGCCGCCTTCATAATGGAAAGTCTCAGTTTTATCACTGCGTTCATCACTGAGAGTAATTTTTACGCCTTTATTTAAAAACGCCAGTTCACGGATGCGCAGGCGCAGCGTTTCATAACTGTAAACAAGTTCCGTAAAAATTTCAGCATCAGGTTTAAAATGCACTGTTGTACCGGTTTCTTCGGTTGTTCCTTTTTCATACAAAGGTACAACCGTTTTGCCGCGCGCAAATTCAATGCCGTAAACTTTACCGCCGCGGCGTACTTCAACTTCCATATGTTCACTAAGCGCATTAACGCAGGATACACCTACGCCATGCAGACCGCCGGAAACTTTATAACCGCCGTCACCGAATTTACCGCCGGCATGAAGAATTGTCATAACAACTTCTACGGCTGGTTTGCCTACTTTATGCATATCAACCGGAATACCACGGCCGTTATCTTTTACGGTAATACTGTTATCATGATGGATTTTTACTTCAATCAAAGAACAATAACCGGCCAGAGCCTCATCGATACTGTTATCGATAACTTCATACACCAAATGGTGCAGGCCCCTGCCGGAAATACTGCCAATATACATACTCGGGCGTTTGCGTACTGCCTCAAGCCCTTCAAGAACCTGAATCTGGCTGGCGCCATACTGCCCTTTTACTTCTGTTGCTTCTTCTAAAGTCGACATCTTTACCTCCATCAATTATCCCTGTCCCGATTGTAAACTTCAATGCCAAAATCATCTTCTGCACGTTTTTTCAGCGTAAGTGCCGAAATTCCCGAAAGATAAATTTTATCATCCGTCAGAATACAACTGGAATATTCGCCGTTTTCCGATAAATCAACTACTTCGTATTTATGATTTTCACACTGCTTTTGCAGGTAATTTTTAAAAACATTGTTTTTCTGGTTTCTGATATTAAAGATAGCGATAATATCGGTATTTTTAATAACAAAATCAGACCCCAAATGCAAATACATATTACTTCCTCCGCAAATTGGCCAAAACATTCTGATAAGTTTTATCGTCAATTAAAACCGGAGGCTTGCCGGTTTTAAACATTACAGCCATCATTTCTTCAGCGTTTGTAGCCGTATTATCGGCAACTTTGGCATAATAATGCTGTTTAAGGCTGCTTTTAACGCTATCGTATAATATTTTATCACAATTCAGCGTTTTTTTACAGGTTTCATAATCAGACCATGGTTCCGTCATTAGCAATCTGACCAAAGCATCATGCTGTTTTTCGTTTTCATAACGCTCGCAGACATTGCATAAACCGCTTTTTTTATCAATAACTGCCCCGCATTTGCTGCATTTACCGGCTCCATGCTCCATTAAAAACTTTTCACGTTTGGCAGCGGCAGCTTTAAAAGAAATTAAACTCTTCTGCAAATCAGCATTTTTAATGCTACCGGTAAGTCTTTCTATATTTTTCAGTTCTTCATTATCAAGCGCAACCTGTTCTTGCTTATCAGAACTAACTTTCTTTTTAAAAAACATATTATCAACGCTGCCGTTAAAAAATTTTAAGTCACTGACAACACGTTTTTTTAATGCTCCATTGATATTTTTTAAAAATTGCTTTTTCATCAAAAGCAAATGGTTGGACCATACGGAACTGTCAGTATTTATATAAAGAACTTTATTTTCTAAATTTACAGGCTTGGAATGTTTGGCAACATTTTCTCCGCAAATGCTGCTCCATCTGCTTTGCAAATAAAAAACAAGGTAGGCTTCCTTTTCTTCCTTACCCGGCAGCATATTTAGCAAAACCTGTTCTACATTTTCCATCAGCCCTGTGTTACCTTTCCGTTCTCAATATAAAAATAAGCATTGTTATTCAAATCAGGTATCAAATGCTTATCGTTAACTGTAATAAAAGTCTGTACCCTGCCGTCAATAAATTTTAACAAATGAGTGCGCCTTTCCGAATCAAGTTCACTCATTACATCATCCAAAAGCAAAACAGGATACTCGCCAACAGCCATTTTTACATATTCAAGCTGCGCAAGTTTTAATGCCAGCGCCGCACTGCGCTGCTGCCCCTGCGAACCAAATGCTTTAAGCAGCCTGCCATTGACATAAAAAAATAAATCATCACGATGAGGGCCTATACTGGTATTGCCGCGTAAAATATCCAGAGCCTGCCGGGATTTAAGTTCCTGCAAATAAAAAACTTTCCATTCAGCATCCGTTTTATCTTCCTGCTCTAAAATAAAATTATTGCTGCTTTTTAAACCATATTTTATGGCAAGTTCTTCGCCGCTGCCGGCAATGGAAACATAAATTCCGCTCGCAATATTCAATAATTTTTTCAGCGCTTCAAGCCTTTTCCTGATAATTAAAGCGGCGGAAGAAGCCAGTTCCTCATCCCATAAAGCAAGCTGTTCCCTGCCGCTGCCTTCATCGCGTATTAATTTTAATAACTTATTGCGCTGCAGCAGCAAACGGTTATATTTAACCAAAAACTCATAATAAGCCTTATCCGTCTGGGCAATCTGCATATCAAAAAAACGCCGCCTAAGCTGCGGCTCACCCTTGATAAGCTGCAAATCTTCAGGAGAAAACATAACTGTATTTAAAGTTCCGTAATGCTCTTTGGCTTTGATATTTATATTATCAAGCAGCAGTTCTTTTTTTATGCGCCCATGCTGTTCATAACGTTTTATTTTAATATCATAATCAGCATCAAAACTTGTAAAATCAACTTTTACGGCAAGTTCGCGCCTGCCTTCACCAAACAGGTCATCTTCCTGTGAAGTGCGGTGAGACATGCCGAAGGCAGCATAAAAAACTGCCTCCAGCAAATTAGTCTTGCCCTGCGCATTTTTGCCGTAAAAAATATTCACCATCGAAGGAAACTGCAAACTGCATTGAGGGTAATTTCTGAAATTATGCAGATAAAGCCCATTAATTTTCATTTGCTACTGTAATTTCGGCAATGCCTTTTATTTCAACAACATCACCGGCATAAACTTTTTTGCGCTTTTCACTGACCTGCTGGCCGTTAAGTTTTACAAAACCTGCTTCAATCAGCTCATGCGCCTGCCCGCCGCTCATTACTACATTGGCATATTTTAAAAGATTCGTTAAAGTTATATATTCCGTTTCAATTTGTACTGTAAATTTTTCCATTTTAGAACACAACCCTTACAGGAGTAACAATATAAATATAATTTTCTTCGCCAACCGGTTTAATGCAAACAGGGCTTAAAGAATTATTCAATTCCATAACTGCTTCTTCATCTGACAAATTTTTCAAAATGTCAAGAATATATTTTGAATTAAATGCCACATTCAAAGTATCGCCTTCAGTACGGCACTGAATATCCTCACGGCCTTTGCCGACATCAGGGCTGCTGGAACTTACAACTATTTCAGCATCGCCAACGCTTACTTTGATAATGCTGTAATCGCCGTCGCTTGAAAACAGTGCAACCCTTTCTACAGCACCGGCAAGTTCTTTCACATTAAATCTGGTTTTTGTATTGAAAGAAGGTGGAATTACACGTCTGTAATCAGGGAATTTGCCCTCAATCAGTCTGGAAACAATTATTACCTGGTCAATTACAACCATAATCTGGTTATTTAAAAGCGAAATTTTAATTTCCTGAGGCAGGTCGCTGTTTAAATTGCGGGCAATTTCAGCAAGCACACGTGCCGGAATAATAATTGACATGTCTTCATCAGCATCGTAAGGCATGCTCTTAATGGCAAGCCTGTGGGTATTGGTACCGACAAAAGTAATTTTTCCGTCAGCTATTTCAACGAGAATACCTGTAAAAAGGGGTCTTGCTTCATCAGTTGAGCAGGAAAAAATGGTCTTTTTAATAAGTTCTTTAATTTTTTCGTCTTCAAGTACAATCTGTTTTTCAGGGTTAAATTCCGGAAATTTCGGATAATCATCCTCATTCATTAAAAGAAGCTGGAAATCAGATTTAGCAGATTGTACAGTAATGGTTCTTTCTTCTTTATTTTTAGTAATAGTAACTGTTTCACCTGGCAGTTTACGCATTAATTCAGCAAAGTGCTTTGCGGAAACAACAATTTCTCCGTTAATTTCCGTACTGCTTTCCACGGTACAGGAAATAGCCATGTTTAAATCCATAGCCTGTACATAAAGGAGGTTTTCAGCGGCAATGATATGGATGCCCGAAAAAATCGGTGCGGTTGGTTTGGAAGAGATAGCGCGTTGTACAGTTTGGATTGCTTTGTTCAGGCTTGATGTTGAGCAGGTAAATTTCATGTTATGCATACCTCCGTTATTTTATAATCACTATATTAATTTTAAATAATTAGTAGTAGTGGTAGTAGTAAGTGTGGAAATGTTGAAAATGTAAAAACATGCGATAAAATCAATTAAAAAAGCATGTTTATAATGTGTGGAAAACTGTTCATAACTTTTAACATTTTTAACTTTTTGGAAATCTCTAAATTATTTTAACATGTTATCAACAGGTTTTAACACATTTTCCACAGAAAATTGTGGAAAACTATTGATTTAATTGTTCTGTCAGATAAATTATGGCTTTTTCTATGGACGGGTCCTTCTTGCGCTGGGCATTAATTTTATCATAAGCATGGATAACGGTACTGTGGTCACGTCCGCCATAAATTTCACCAATGCGCGGATAAGAAAGGTCTATCAGTTCACGGCAGAGATACATGGCAATATGCCTTGCCGTTGCAATATTCTGAGTACGTTTTTTGGTAAGCAGTTCTTCCGGCTTAATTTTAAAATAGGAAGCAGTTGCCTGATTAATGGCTTCAAAAGTAATTTGCTTGCTTTGAACAATAGCGCCCATTTCGTTGAGAATGTTTTTGGCAAGTTCTATGGTAATGGGTATCTTCATTATTCCGGCATAGGCAACTATTTTGGTATATGCTCCTTCAATTTCCCTGATATTTGTGGTAATGCTTGATGCAACCAGCGTTATTACATCATGAGGAATTTCAATTCCTTCAAGTTCTGCTTTTTTGCGTAAAATAGCAATTCTGGTTTCCAAATCAGGAGATTGGATATCTGCCATTAATCCGCATTCAAAGCGGGAACGCAGACGGTCCTCAATATTTTTTATATGTTTTGGCAGTCTGTCGCTGGAGATGATAATTTGTTTATTTTCTTCGTAAAGAGCGTTAAAAGTATGGAAAAATTCTTCCAGCGTTCTTTCTCTTTTTTCCAAAAATTGAATATCGTCAATAATAAGGCAGTCTATTTTGCGGTATTTATTTTTAAAGTTTTCCATCGTTCTTTTTTCAATGGAAGTTACAATTTCATTAAGAAATTTTTCACTGGAAATATAAAGAACTTTAGCGTTAGGCTGATTCTTTTTTATCTGGTTGCCAATGGCGTGCATTAAATGTGTTTTGCCTAAACCAACGCCGCCGTAAATAAAAAACGGATTGTAGGCAATACCAGGTTTGGCGGCAACTGCCTGAGCTGCAGCGTAAGCAAAACGGTTGGAATTGCCTATTACAAAGGTATCAAAAGTATATTTTGAATTAAGATTGCTTGGAAATTGTTCTTCAAAAAGCGCTGTCTGAACATAACTGCCGGTTATTTCAACAGGTTTTGCTTCTTTTACTGGTTCTTTTTTTACAGGCTGTGGCGGTAAAATTTCCTTTTTTACTGTATTTTCTTTTACAGGAGGCGCTGCCTGAAAATCAAGGTTTTCTATCTGCAGGCTGAATTCTTTTCCCGTAATTTCGGCAAGCAGGTTTTCAATAATGGTTTTATAGTTTTCTTCAAGCCATTTTTTTAAAAAATTGTTATTAACGCCAATTAAAAAAACCGTATCAGATACCGATAAAGGCACTGCCGGACTGATAATGGTATTATAAACCGTTTCGCTGACAGAATTTTTAAGCCGCTGAAGCAGTTGTTCCCATATTTCCGATACATTATAGGGATTCATTAGCCGTGTTCCTTTCCGCTGAATTATTTTTAGCCGCTGCTGATTTTTATAATTTGTCTATCAATATATTTTAACAAAATTACAATTTATTATCAATCGCTTTGTTTTTTGGGAAAATTTTGCCAAAAAAACGTTTTAAAAGGGAAAAACAAGAAAAAACTTGCTTTTAAAGCATTCTTTATTCTTGACACTGAACGGAGTATCTAATATAATTTTATCAGCTATCAATTCAATTAAAAATAGAGAATTTGATAAAACTGTCAAGAGTAAGGAGGTAGCAGTTCATGAAGCGTACTTTTCAACCGAATAACCTTAGAAGGAAAAGAACCCATGGTTTCAGAGAAAGAATGAAAACTTTGGGCGGACGTCAGGTTTTAAAAAGAAGACGTGCAAGAGGCAGAAAGAAATTGTCTGCATAATATTATAAATAGGCCGCTTAAACGGCCTATTTTTTCAATGCGGGCAGGTGTGTATGCATAATTTGAAAACAGATAGGGATTTTTCTTTTAAAAAAGAAAACAGAATTAAATCGAAAAATGCTTTTCAGATTGTTTACAAAACAGGCCGGTCGGTTGTCGATTCGATGTCTGTAATGTATGTATTGCCTAATGATGAAAAAAATATAAAAATCGGTTTTGCAGTTGGTAAAAAAATGGGCAGCGCCGCTGTACGAAACAGGGTTAAGCGCCTGATGCGCGAAGTTTTCCGACATAGAAAAGAAGAACTTAAAGATTCTGTGCAGATAATTTGGGTAGCCCGTAAAAAACTGGTGGAAGCTGATATTTATACTTATGACAGGATTTTTATGCGTTTAGCAAAAAGGGCAGGCTTATTGAAGTAAAGGTGAGAATATGAAAACGGTTATTATTTTGTTAATCCGTTTTTATCAGATAGTTATTTCGCCAATGTTTCCTCCAAGATGCCGGTTTTATCCGACATGTTCCCAGTATGCTCTGGAAGCCGTACAGAAAAAAGGTGCGATAAAGGGCAGCTGGATGGCATTAAAGCGTATTTTAAAATGCCATCCTTTTCATCCGGGAGGATATGACCCAGTTGATTAAACTTGAAACTTATGTATTTTAAAATACATATACTTAAACAGGGAGTTGAAAAATTTGGATTTTTTAAGCAGTATTGTTCAGGAAGCAATTACTATTCTTTATAATATCAGTGCTTCCTTCGGCTTTGCCAATTACGGTTTTGCCATTATTCTTTTAACCGTTATCGTTAAAATGGTTACTTATCCTTTAACCAAAAAACAAATTGAATCCATGAAGGCCATGCAGCGTTTGCAGCCTAAAATGAAAGCTATTCAGGAAAAATATAAGGGCGATAAAATGAAAGCTAACGAAGCACTTGCCCAGCTTTATAAAACTGAAGGTGTTAATCCGCTGGCAGGCTGCCTGCCTTTATTAATTCAAATGCCTATCTTGATTGGTATTTTCTATGGCATCCGCGATTTCCAGTATCAGGGTTCTCCTTTGTTCATGGGTCTTGATATTTCCAAAAGCCTGAGTGATTTTATGAGTGCCGGCGGTCCGGAGATGTATGCTTATGCAGTATTGCCTGTTTTGTCTGCACTTACTACTTTTATCCAGTCTAAAATGACAATGCCGGATACTTCTACCACTCAAAACCAGGTAATGCTTTATGGTATGCCGCTCTTTATCGGTTATATCAGCATCAGCTTCCCGACAGGCCTTGTACTTTACTGGGTTGTAATGAACATTGTTCAAATTGCCCAGCAGCTTTTTATGGAACACGGAAAGAAATAAAGGGAGATTTGAAAGATGGATTTTATTGAAAAAACCGGTAAAACCGTTGAAGATGCATTGAATGATGCTTTGGCAGAATTAAAAACAACTGCTGATAAAGTTAACGTTGAAGTTATTGAAGAAGCAAAAAACGGCATTTTTGGTTTATTTGCCAAAAAAGCTAAAATCAGAGTAACTTTAAAAGAAGCTGCAAAAAAAATCGGTGATATTGTTGATGAAACCGTAGACAGCATTAAAGAAGATTATAAAGCTGGCAAACAGGAAGCTGCAATTGCCAGAGAAAACTTAAAAAAAGAAGAAGCAAAACCCGCAGTACGTGAATATGTTATTGAAGAAGCTGCTGTTGATGCTGCCAAAGAATTTTTGCAGAAAATTTTTAATGCCATGCGCATTGAAGTTGTAATGGAAAAATTCATCAATAAAAATGAAGGTGTAGTTACTTTTAAACTGCATGGTTCCGATATGGGTATTTTGATTGGCAAACACGGCCAGACCCTTGATTCTTTACAATATCTTACCAATCTTGTTGCCAACAAAAATTCTGCTGAACGCATCAGAATTGTAATTGATATTGAAGATTACCGTGAACGCCGTGTGGAAACCTTAAACCGTTTGGCACAGCGCCTGGCAGATAAGGTTAAACGTACCGGCGAGCGAGTTGTGCTTGAGCCTATGAATCCCCATGAAAGAAAAATTATTCATGTAGCATTGCAAAACGACCGCCGTATTACTACGCTCAGCGAAGGCGAAGAACCTTACCGCCGCGTTGTAATCGAATTAAAAAAATAATTTTCTTAATTTCAGACCCAGTCGTTTGTACTGGGTTTTTCTTTTGGAGAGCGAATTATGCAGAAAGAAATTATAAAAAATGAACAGGAAGAAACCATCAGTGCGGTTTGTACGGCATTGGGGGAGGGTGCTATAGGCATTATCCGCATCAGCGGTGAAAATGCTTTAGACGTTGGCGAGAATATTTTTAAAGCTGCTTCCGGCAAAAAACTTGCTGCTTATGCACCTAATACCTTAGTTTATGGGCATGTATTTGATAATGACGGCAGTATTGTTGATGAGGTAATGGCTGTTTATATGCGTGCACCGCGTTCATATACCGCGGAAGATGTTGTTGAAATTCAGTGCCATGGCGGTGTAAGGTCTTTACAGAAAATACTATCTTTGAGTTATGCTGCCGGTGCCCGTCCAGCGGAACCTGGTGAATTTACAAAGCGTGCTTTTTTAAACGGGCGTATTGATTTGGTACAGGCAGAAGCCGTAATGGATATTATTAAATCACGCAGTGACGCTGCTTTAAAAGTTGCTATGCGCCAGCAGGAAGGGCAGCTTTCTGCACAGGTACGCGGACTGCGCAGGGAATTGCTTGATGTGATTGTTAATTTGGAAGCAGTAATTGATTATCCGGAAGACGATATAGAAGAAATTACTTTCAGCAACGTTTTAACGGAAGTTAATAAAACTGCCTGCGGTGTAAAAAAACTTCTTGAAAATGCCCATACCGGAAAAATTTTGCGGGAAGGTTTGCATGTAGCCATTATAGGGAAACCTAATGTCGGCAAATCAAGTTTTTTAAATTATCTTCTTAAAGAAGACAGAGCCATTGTTTCGGAGTTTGCGGGAACAACGCGCGATGTTATCGAAGAACAGTTTTTACTGGGCGGTATTCCGGTAGTATTGGCAGATACGGCAGGTATCAGGGATACGGAAGATTATGTGGAACGTATAGGCGTGGAAAAAAGCCGCCGTATTTTAAATGAAGCAGAACTTGCAATAGTTGTTTTAGATGGTTCTAAGCCGCTTGCTGATGAAGACAAAGAAATACTTGCATTAGTTAAAGGCCGTCAATATGTTATAATAATAAATAAGAGCGATTTAGGCAGTGCAGATGTAAAAAAATCTTTGCCTGATGAATTTAAAACAGCGCCTGTAATTGAACTGTCTGCCAAAACAGGTGCAGGTTTTGAAGACTTTACGGAATGGCTGCAAAAATTTGTATATGGAAATGACAGGCATTTGGGAGACGGCGTTTATGTACAGAACGCACGCCACGAGCGTTTATTAAGAAGCAGCCTTGAAAGCATGAATGACGCTTTGGCTGCTGCTGAAAATCATTTGCCTTATGATTGTATTATGATTGATTTGCGTAATGCGGCTGAATATCTTGGTGAAATTACAGGCGATGCCGTTCGTGATGAAATCATTAATGAAATTTTCTCTAAATTCTGTATCGGTAAATAATTTTTACGGGTGAAACTATGTATATTACTGATAGTTATGATGTAATTGTTGTCGGTGCCGGTCATGCTGGTGTAGAAGCTGCTTTGGCTGCTGCGCGTTTGGGCGGAAAAACACTGTTGGCAACGCTTTCAATGGACAATATTGCTTTAATGCCGTGCAATCCTTCTGTTGGCGGGCCTGCTAAAGGGCATTTGGTACGTGAAATTGATGCTTTAGGCGGTGAAATGGGTATTGCTGCTGATAAAGCCTGTATTCAAATGCGTTTGCTGAATACAGGCAAAGGATATGCTGTGCAGGCTTTGCGCGCCCAGGAAGACAAGCCTTTTTATCATACCATTATGAAACAGACAGTTGAAAATCAGGAAAAACTGGATGTAAAACAGTTGATGATTGATAAACTGCTTGTAAGTAATGGAGAAGTTGTTGGGGTAGAGGCGGAAACCGGCGAAGTTTTTGAAGCCAAATGCGTAATTTTGGCAACAGGAACTTATTTGCGGGCACGTATTGTATATGGGCAGGTTAATTATGAATCCGGGCCTAATGGTTTGCGCAGCGCTAATAAATTATCACAATCGCTGCTTGAAAATGGGTTGGAGCTTATGCGTTTTAAAACAGGTACGCCAGCCCGTATTGATGCGCGCAGCCTTGATTACAGCAAAATGGAAATTCAAAATGGAGATGTCGAACTGCGTAATTTTTCGTTCATCAGTGATATTAAAGAACGCAGCCAGGTTCCGTGCTGGCTTACTTATACCAACGAAAAAACTCACCAGATTATACGCGATAACCTGCATTTATCTGGCATGTTTAATGGTATGATTGAAGGTGTGGGGCCTCGCTACTGTCCTTCAATTGAGTCAAAAATTGTACGTTTTGCCAATAAAGAACGTCATCAGTTGTTTATTGAACCGGAAGGATTGCGGACTAACGAAATGTATGTGCAGGGTATGTCCAGTTCTCTTCCTGCTGATGTTCAGCTTAAATTTATGCAGACAATTCCTGGTTTGGAAAATTGCCGTATGATGCGTGCGGGTTATGCTATTGATTATGATTGCCTTGACCCTTTGCAATTGAAGGCTTCGCTTGAGCATAAAGCTATCAGCGGTTTATTTTCGGCAGGGCAGTCTAACGGTACCAGCGGTTATGAAGAAGCAGCGGCACAGGGTTTAATTGCCGGTATTAATGCCATGCGGAAAATAAACGGTAAGACACCGTTTGTTTTAGGCAGAAATGAAGCCTATATTGGTGTTTTAATTGATGATTTGGTAACTAAAGGTACTAATGAACCTTATAGAATGATGACTTCGCGTGCAGAATACCGCCTGCTTTTGAGACAGGATAATGCTGATTTACGCTTGACTGAAAAAGGCAGGCAAATTGGGCTTGTTTATGATGCGCGCTATGAAAAATTTACGCAAAAACGTACTTTATTGGAACGTACGATACATCAGTTAGCAAATACTAACGTTTCTCCTAATGCTGAAACTGAACAGAAATTAAAAAATATGGGAACTGCACCAGTAAGGCCGGGCATGACAATGCTTGATTTACTGCGCCGCGGTGAAGTTACATATAATAAACTTGTTTCTGAATTTAATCTTCCGGAATTGCCTGAAGTTGTGGCAGAGCAGACAGAAATTTTTGCTAAATATGAAGGTTATATCAACAAACAGAAACAGGAAGTAGAACGTGCGTTAAAGCTTGAAAATAAGCTGATTCCTCAAAATATTGATTATCATGCCATTAAGGAATTATCTTCTGAGGCAGCGGAAAAGCTTGATAAAATCCGTCCAGTTTCAATAGGGCAGGCATCACGTATTTCCGGCGTTTCACCGGCAGATATTAATGTATTGATGATTGTACTGGAAGTTAAGCGCCGTAAGGAGCAGGATAATGACTGATTTTAAACAGATACTTGCAGAAAGTGCAAGCCAGGCAGGTTTTAAATTAACGGAAACGCAGCTTGTGCAATTTGCAAAATACTATGAAATGCTTATAGAAACCAATAAAGTAATGAATTTGACGGCTCTTACAGAACCTCAAGACGTTGCTGTAAAGCATATAGTTGATTCTTTAATGGCTTATGCGGATTATTTCCCGGGCAAAGTTCTGGCGGATGTGGGAACAGGTGCGGGATTTCCCGGCATTCCGCTTAAAATTTTCTGCCCTTCACTGAAAGTAGTATTGATAGATTCGCTTGCCAAGCGTTTAAACTTTTTGCAGCGGGTAATTGATGAACTTGGTTTGCAGCAAATTGAATGTGTGCATTTGCGTGCTGAAGATGCCGGAAAAAATATAGCGCACCGTGAAAAATATGACATTGTTACGGCAAGGGCTGTAGCAAGGTTATCGGTGCTTTCAGAGTATTGCCTGCCTCTTGTTAAGGTTGGCGGCATGTTTGTAGCTTTAAAAGGTGCAAAATATAAAGAAGAAATTGCTTCTGCTGCAAAGGCTTTAAATGTACTTGGCGGTAAACTTGTTAATGCGCAGCAGGTTGAATTGCCGGGTCTTAATGATGGCAGGGCAGTGGTGAGCATAAAAAAAATTAAGCCTTCGCCAAAGGCTTATCCGCGTAAAGCGGGATTACCGGAAAAAAATCCGTTGGAATAATGGAGGTACAACATGGTTGAGGACGGTTTTAAAATTTTACAGACAGAACAGGAAGGCAGCTCGGTTATTAAGCATTTCAGCAGTGAAATAAACGTGGTGCGCGTGCCGGTAGAAAAAATACAGCCTAATCCATATCAGCCACGTAAGGATTTTGAACCGCAGGCGCTTGATGATTTAGCCGCTTCTATAGCCGAATACGGTGTATTACAGCCCCTTTTGGTTGCCCGCGGCACTGATGACAATTATTTGTTAATTGCTGGTGAACGGCGTCTGCGTGCCAGCAAAATGGCAGGTTTAAAAGATGTGCCGGTAATTATAAGCAGTTATACAGAGCAGCAAATTGCTGAAATTGCCTTAATTGAAAATTTGCAGCGCGAAGATTTGCATTTTTTGGAAGAGGCAGAAGGTTATGAAAAACTGATGACGCAGTTTAACCTTACTCAGGAAGCAATGGCTGTACGTGTTGGTAAAAAGCAATCTACCATTGCCAATAAACTGCGTTTGTTGAACCTGCCTTTGGAAGTTCGTACAGCATTAAAGGAAGAACAGCTTACAGAACGCCACGGCAGGGCATTGCTGAAAATTAAAGATAGAAAACAGCAGGAACAAGTTTTAAAGCTGATTATAAAAAATGGCTGGAATGTTAAGCAGACCGATGAATATATAGCTAAACTTTTGGCTGATGAAGCGCCAAAACCCAAAAAACGCCTTGTTATTGTTAATGATGTCCGCATTTATTTAAACAGCGTAAAGAAAATAGTCAGTACTATTAATGATGCCGGTATTCCCGCGCAGATTAAGCAGGAACTTGACGGAGACGATGTTGTAGTTACGCTGCGCATAAAAAATACTAAAAAACCGCAGATTGCCAGTGCTAAAAAAGATTAATGTGGATAAAACTGTTGGTTATGTTGAAAAACAGAAACAATTTTGTTTCTGTTTTTCTTTTTGTCTAAATTTTATTTTCTTGTTGGTGTTTTATATGTTAAAATAAAAATAAGGAACAGCTTAATAAATATAAGGGGTGATTTTTATGGGTGATATGATGATGTATTCGGTAATTGCCGGTATTGCGGCCGGAGTTTTTTACTATTTATTTCAAAAAGCATCTTCCGGCGACTATAAACCGATAGAATTAAAAAATTGTCCGATATGCGGTCAAAAAACTGCTAAGTTTGTTACAATGGGAACATTTAAGCATGATACACTCAATAAAGTAGTATGCACAAATTGTAATGCTGCCACAGATGATTTCACTTCCTTTAAAAAAGCTGCTGAAGCATGGAATAATGGCAAAGTAAAGAAAAAATAATATTAAAAATTAACTCCGGTATTTTATCGGAGTTTTTTATTTTACTAATGCTTTTTGTTTATAAATATAGTACAATAATAAACGAAGTTGGTTTTAGGGAGGTTCAGTTATGAATTATAATGAAGTTTTACAAAATGCAAAAAAATGCATTGATAATGCTAAATGTAAAGCCTGCCCTGTATGCAACGGGTTGGCATGCCGTAATACAATTCCCGGCCCAGGGGCTAAGGGAGTAGGCGATACAGCTATCCGCAATTATCAAAAATGGCAGGAAATACGCGTGCAAATGGATACGCTGCATGAAAATAAACCTGTAGATATGTCTGTTGAACTTTTTGGGCGTAAATTCAGCTATCCGTTTTTTGCAGGCCCGGTTGGTGCTGTAGAACTGCATTACAGTGATGCTTATGATGAACTGACTTATAATAAAATTTTGGTTTCTGCCTGTGCAGAAAACGGCATTGCCGCTTTTACAGGCGATGGCTTAAATCCGCAGGTAATGCAGGGAGCAACGGAAGCTATTGCTGTTGCCGGAGGCATTGGCATACCTACTGTAAAACCGTGGAACTTACCGCTTGTTAAGGAAAAACTTGCTCTTGTAAAAAACAGCGGCGCTTTTGCTGTAGCTATGGATGTTGATGCCGCAGGCCTGCCGTTTTTAAAAAATATGCAGCCTCCTGCCGGCAGTAAATCTGTTGAAGAATTGTCAGAAATAGTAAAAGAGGCAGGAATTCCATTTATTATTAAAGGTGTAATGACTGTAAGGGGAGCATTAAAGGCACATGCTGCCGGTGCAGCGGCAATTATAGTTTCCAATCATGGCGGACGTGTACTTGACCAGTGTTCTGCCACTGCAGAAGTATTGGAAGAAATCTGCCATGCAGTTGGCGGCGGAATGAAAGTTCTGGTAGATGGCGGTATCCGCAGCGGCGTAGATATTTTTAAAGCCCTTGCTTTGGGCGCTGACGGAGTTGTTATTGCCCGTCCGTTTGTAACGGCTGTTTATGGCGGTGCAGAAGAAGGCGTTAAAACCTATATTGAAAAATTAGCCGGTGAACTTGAAGATACTATGAAAATGTGCGGTGCTGAAAATATTGCTGCTATTACGCGCGATATGGTCCGCATTTAACGGAGGGGTAATTTTTGGCTATTGAAAAAGTAAGGGAATATTTTAAAGCCCTTGATATGGAAGACCAGATTTTAGAATTTGACGTATCAAGCGCAACGGTAGAACTGGCAGCAAAAGCTTTAAATTGTGACGGCAGCCTGATTGCTAAAACTCTTTCTTTTGCTGTACATGATGATATTATTTTAATTGTTGCGCCGGGTGATGTAAAAATAGATAACCATAAATATAAAACACGTTTTGGCGTAAAAGCAAAAATGCTTGCTGCGGAAGATGCTGAAAGGTTGATTGGGCATGCAGTTGGGGGAGTGTGTCCGTTTGCAGTTAATGACGGTGTACAGGTCTTTTTGGATGAATCATTAAAACGTTTTGAATATGTTTATCCTGCGTGCGGCAGCAGCAACAGTGCCATTAAACTTACCATACCAGATTTGGAAAAATATACTGACCATTTTTCAGGATGGGTTGATGTTTGTAAAATAAAATAAAAAAGCGGCTTTAAGCCGCTTTTTATTTTATATAATTTTAATTTTTCC
>ERZ779889.1191-NODE-1191-length-27249-cov-2.879165_pt1 | contig 27249 bp, 28 predicted proteins | sample MGYA00511030_ERZ779889 | MGnify/ENA primary metagenome ERZ779889 (study PRJEB29588, sample SAMEA2160616) | human gut metagenome | biome: human gut; feature: human-associated habitat; material: faeces | place: Denmark | collected 2008/2010 ...
GATTGCACGACCCATGGCAACACGCTGTCTCTGTCCACCGGACAAAGCCTTTGGTTTACGGTCTAACAAATGCTCAATATCAAGGATCTTAGCAGCCTCATGTACAAGACGGTCAATCTGGTCTTTTGGAGTTTTACGAAGTTTCAGACCAAATGCCATGTTGTCATATACAGACATATGTGGATACAAAGCGTAGTTCTGGAATACCATCGCGATGTCACGGTCTTTAGGCTCTACATCGTTTACTAATCTGTCGCCAATCCAAAGCTCACCACTGGAAATTTCCTCCAGTCCTGCGATCATACGAAGTGTAGTAGATTTACCACATCCGGATGGACCTACGAAAATAATAAATTCTTTGTCTTCAATCTCCAAGTTAAAATCCTTAACAGCGTGGAAGCCATTAGGATAAACTTTATTGATGTTTTTTAATGATAAACTTGCCATTTTATGTCCTCCTAGGGTTCTTTGTCTTTAACATCATTTCTGATTTTACACTATTTCCGGGCAAAACACCATAGACAAAATACATAAATAATCCAGCAAGTTTTGTAAACTTTGCATAAAGTATATTTTTCTACAGAGAGGTAAATCCCTCTCCCCGCACTTCCCTGGCGTCACCGATAATGACAAAGGCCCTTTCATCACATTCCTTGATCAGCCCCAGCGCTTTTGTCAGTTCCTTTTTCTTTACCACACACAAAAGCACCTTTTTCCGTTCTTTTGAGTATTTTCCAACTCCGTTTATCTCCGTCACACCATGAAGGAGTTCTTCCATCAGACAGCCGGCCACACCGTCTCCTTTGTCCGTGATAATATACAATGTTTTGGCGAAATCCACTCCTGCCAGCATCCAGTCCAGCACTTTTGCCGTGAGAAACACTGCCACCACTGAATAGATTCCTCTTTCCAGTCCATATACCACAGTTCCCCAAAGCACGATTACACCATCCAGCACACCGATCACCGTGGATACGCTCCACCCCAGTTTCCCGCCACAAAAAAGGCTCCCCAGAAGATCCGTGCCTCCGGTAGATCCACCGGCCCGTATCACGAGTCCCAGTCCCACGCCGCTGATACCACCTCCAAGCAGCGCAGCTAAAAGCCTGTCATCTCCGGGGGTGCCAAGGGGCAGGACTGCCAGAAACAGGGAAAAACACATCATCCCCCACAGACTTTTTCCCAGAAATGAGAATCCCTTCTTTTTCCAGCTATATAAAAAAAGCGGTATATTCAATACCAAAGTGGTCACCGACACCGGAATGGGCAGGATCCGGTTTAACACAATGCCAATACCCGAAACCCCTCCTGTAACCATAGACTGGGGTTCATAGATCCACCGCACCGCCAACGCCATAAAAAAAGTACCTACGGCAGCCTGGCCATAGGTACTGATTTTACTGTATCTCTTCTTTGTCTTTACCATCTTTACCACCGCCAAACAATTTGTTTCTGGTAGTATAATGGTCCATCTTCCGGTTAAATATTCGCTTTCTAAAAAAATGAGCGTTAGGGATTTTGGCTACTCTCCGGTAGATCCATCCCAGATGCATTTTTTCAAATGCATTTGGCACATGTACATTGTCTCTCATAATGTGAGGCATGATACTGCCTGCCACAAAACAGATTCTGGCATTTACTTTACTTTTATTATTCAGGATCCATTCTTCCTGCTCAGTGCTGTCCATAGACAAAAGGATCACATCCGGTATCTTCATATTGATATCATTGATCAGTGCTTCTTCTGTCACATCTCCCTCTGCCACATACACACCCAGAACATTCTCATTCTTAAAATGCCTGGTCATAAACCGGAATACACTCTTTGCCTCTTTCTCATTTCTCAAAACCAGATAAAATGTCCGGTCCTGCAAAAGCTGGCACAGATCCAGCAGATTGTGGTAACTGACTACCATCCCGCCGGTTTCCAGCACTTCTACATGGTGAGCGGAAAGAATCGTCTTCTCCCCGGGTAATACCATGTCAGCTTCTTTCATAACTTCCTGTACCAGTTCATTTTCATCATACATATCGATGTAGTCCAGCGAAATCATATGGACTACATTCAAAACATCGTTAGCAAGATAAGAGGCTATTTCATCGTGAAATGTTTCCTGAGTAAAAAGGTCCAGTTCCATATCCATGATCTGCACTTTTGTTCCCATGATCTTTCTCCTCCAAATCTAGTTACTACTCCAATGCTGCATCGGTTCCCAATACAACCACGATATCCGCACTCTGCCAGTCCGGATTCTGTGACAATTCCGATTTTGACTTAATGGCAGCATTTTTATAATAATTCAAAAGTGGTTTACCCCACTCAGTTTTCTTTGCATAAATGGTCGTGGACGTCTGTTTGATACCGGTGTAATTTCCCACTCCGGTAACAGTATAACCGTCCGCTGTCATCTTGTTCTGATAAGAAGATGCCAGTCCGTTGATAGCACTTCCGTTAGCGATCCAGATCTTCTTGCCAAGAGCCGCCGAAGAGGAGGAGGAAGTTTTGCACAAATCTCCTTTGATCACAGTCTGAGGTGCCGTATAGGCATCTGCCTCCCATATATTATTGACCATTTTCCTTGTTTTTTTACCATTCAGTTCAAAAACACCGGAGGTCTTTGTCCCAAAAGCACCGTGGACACGGATGTATTCCTGGTTTACCTGTGCCAGACTGGAAGCGTACTTCTGTTTCTGGGACAGAGTAGTATCACTGATGAGATTATCCCAGCAGCTGTCCATAAGATCTTCAACATCCCCTTTGTCCTTTAATTTGGCCAAAACAGAAGCCGCCGGTTTGTACAAAGGCTCCTTGTCCGATTTTTTCTCAAAATATTTATCAAACTCTTCTGTCGGCATAGCTGTGAAATATCCGATGTCCACATCCATGGTGTCCTGCAGGATCAAAATACCATACTCATATGCCACATCACCGGTGAAATATTCATTTATATCTGACAGTTTTGCCACCTGCGGCAATTTCTGGCTGACTTTGATCAGATCGCTGTAAGTATCTGTCGATATAGTGATCTGGGTATTGGCAGGAATCGTCACATAAGAAAGATTCTTTGTATTTTCGTCAAATAGTTCCAGTACTACTGCCTTGATCTTTTTTGTCTTTTCATCATAGCTGTAAATCAGATTGCTGGACTCGTTTCCTGTATTTACCGTAATTGCATGGGTATACTGAGTACTGCGCTCCGTCCGTCCGGTCTTGTTGTAATACAGCATGGTAAGGTAATAACTAAGCACTCCTACCACAACAAATAAAAGCATAACCCCCAGTGTTTTTAAAAAATTCCTTAGGATAATCATTCCAATACTTTTTTTCTTCATTCTATCCTCCAACACACGAAATTGTTTTGTGTTTGCACATGTCTTTTTATTATAGCAGATTGCTTTCAATTATACAAGCATTGAAAGATTGTATCTTTTCCATTAAAATATGTAGTAATTAAAATTTTGCGAGGTTTTGAAATTGACAGGCATAAAAAAAAAGGATATATTTTTTCTCATCTTTCTTTCTCTGTCAGGCATGATCCTTATGTGGTGCCTGTATTTTGTTCCTGATAAAAGCCACTCATCACTTTCCCTTATTGTGCGGCAAAACGGCAAAGTGATCGAGACGCTTTCTCTGGATCAGAATATAACCCGGACCGTTTCTTCTCATCAGGGACATACCAATGTATTCCGGATCCAGGACGGACTTGTTACGATGGAACAGGCCGACTGCGGCGATCACACTTGTGTAAATACCGGCTCCATCTCCCGGGCAGGACAAAGTATTGTCTGCCTTCCCAACAAACTGGTACTGCAGATTGAAGCAGACTCCGGGAAAAACGAAGGCGATACACCGGACGCTGTTGTCCACTGACAGTCAGATTTCAGAAAGGAGGAGCTCTTTTGAATCATCGTTCTATCCGCACGGTGGCGGAATTATCCATCTATGTGGCTTTAGCGTTTATCTTCGGCTACCTGGAAAATCTTTTTCCCATTCCCATGCCGGTTCCCGGCATGAAACTGGGATTTGCCAATGTGATCACTGTGATCGTTCTATACCGGAGAAATCTCAGGGACGCTTTGCTCGTTTCCCTTCTTCGGATTATTTTGAATGCCTTTACATTTGGAAGTCTCTTCAGTTTGCTGTACAGCCTGGCAGGCAGTCTGTTAAGTCTGTTTGTTATGACTCTTATAAAAAGAAAAACCTCCCTGGCCCCGGTGGGTGCCAGTGCTGCCGGCGGTATCTGCCACAACCTGGGACAATTTATAACCGCTGGTCTTTTGGTGGGTTTCCCGGCACTGATTTACTATGCCCCTCTTCTTTATTTTGCCGGTCTTATTTCTGGTATTTTGATCGGGATCCTGTGCAATTGTGTCTTGAATCTTGTCCCATAATCGACTACAATAGATGTCAGAAATAAAAAAGATATTTTTATATCTTATTGATTTGGAGGAATTTTTATGCTGAATGCAATTATTACCGGCGCCACCGGCGGCATTGGAAGTGCCATCGCCCGCCGTCTGGCAGATGGAGGATACCGTGTTGTTCTGCTTGGCAACAAATCCGCCGACAGTCTCGATAAACTTCAAAAACGCACTTGCTCTCCTTTGGCACTTCGTGGCAACCTTGGCAATCCTTCCACCGTTGACAATCTGATCAAACAGGCTATGGATCTTCTCGGCAATGTTGACCTGTTTGTAAACTGTGCCGGCATTTCCCATGTAGGACTGATTACAGAAGAATCCAATGAGGGATGGTCAGAGATTCTGGATGCTAATCTTTCATCCACTTTTTACTGCAGCCGTGCCATCGTTCCTTATATGATCCGGGAACAAAAAGGACGCATCCTGAACATTTCCTCCGTATGGGGCAATGTAGGTGCGTCCTGTGAAGTTGCGTATTCAGCCACTAAGGGCGGCATCAATGCTTTTACGAAAGCACTGGCAAAGGAACTGGCTCCCAGCGGCATCGCTGTCAATGCGCTGGCGTGTGGTATCATCGACACACCGATGAACCAGTGTTTTTCCCCGGATGAGATCCAGGAAATCTGTGATGAGATTCCGGCTGGCCGTATGGGAAATCCGGAAGAAGTCGGTGAAATGGCTTTTCTTCTTGCCCAGGCTCCTATTTACCTCACCGGCCAGATCATCACTATGGATGGCGGATGGATCTGATCATCTCACGATGGTTCCACCGCCCAGTACATACTGCTCGTCATAAAGCACCAGTGCCTGTCCCGGTGTAACAGCTCTTACCGGTTCCGGGAAAGATAAGGAAAGCGAGTCTTTTCCTACACCGGTAATGACAGCTCTGGCTCCCCCATGACTATATCGGATCTTGGCTATTACTTCCTGGCCCTCTTCAAAATGATCCACAGCCATACAATTTATCTTGCATGCTTCCAGATGATCGGTAAACACATCGCTTCCTTTTCCCAGTACCACTTCATTAGTATCCGGCCGTATCTGAACCACAAACACCGGTTCTCCAAATGCGATACCGAGACCTTTTCTCTGTCCAATGGTGTAATGTCCGATTCCCTTGTGGATTCCCAGAACATTTCCCTCCATATCTACGAAATTTCCCTCTTTTTCTTTGACGCCTGTTTCTGTCTCTACAAAAGAGGCATAATCTCCGTCCGGCACAAAACAGATATCCTGGCTGTCTGGTTTATGTGCTACCAGCAGATTTTCCCGCTCAGCAATCTCGCGGATCTTTTCCTTTTCATAATCTCCCACCGGAAACAAAGTACGAGACAACTGTTCCTGGGTCAAATTGTACAAAGCATAGGTCTGGTCTTTGCGCACCGAAACAGATCGGCGAAGTGCATATCTGCCATTCTCCAATCTCTCTATTTTGGCATAGTGTCCAGTCGCTATGTAATCGGCTCCGATAGCCAGACTTTTATGCAGCATGGATTCCCATTTTACATACCGGTTGCAGGCAATGCACGGATTTGGTGTGCGCCCCTGACGATATTCTTTTACAAAATAGTCAATAACATTTTCCTGAAATTCCTTGCGAAAATTCATTACATAATAGGGAATCCCCAACTGGTTTGCTACCCTTCTGGCATCTTCCACGGCGCTGAGACCACAGCATCCCCCCTCATGTTCCAGGGTGCAGGCATCTTCCTCCTGCCAGATCTGCATCGTCACACCGATCACATCATATCCTTGTTTTTTTAAAAGATAGGCAGCCACAGAGGAATCTACCCCGCCGGACATGCCTACCACAACTGTCTTATTCTTCATCATTAATATCTGCCTTTGGCTTTTCAAGACCTTCTATCTTGATGCCATGTTTTTCTGCATAATCCCACAATGCTGCATGGATTGCTTCCTCTGCCAGCAGAGAGCAATGTACTTTTACCGGTGGAAGTCCATCCAATGCTTCCATAACCGCCTTATTGGTTACTTCAAGCGCTTCATAGATGGTCTTTCCTTTTACAAGTTCTGTGGCCATACTGCTGGTAGCTACCGCTGCACCACATCCAAAAGTCTTGAACTTGCACTCTTTAATGATCTTTGTATCTTCGTCGATATCCAGATACATTCTCATAATATCGCCGCATTTTGCATTTCCCACTGTTCCTACACCGCTGGCGTTCTCAATCTCGCCCACATTTCTCGGATTGGAAAAATGATCCATAACTTTTTCACTGTACATTATTTATTCTCCTTTACAAAATCCTCGTATAATGGTGACATACTGCGCAGTCTCTCTACAATACTCTTCAGATTGTCTACTACGAAATCTGCGTCTTCTTTGGTGGTATCTTCAGAAATAGTCAGTCGAAGTGAACCATGTGCAATCTCGTGTGGAAGTCCAATGGCCAAAAGCACATGTGACGGGTCCAGAGATCCGCTGGTGCAGGCAGAACCACTGGATGCACAGATTCCCTTCTGATCCAGCATGATCAAAAGTGACTCTCCTTCAATAAAACGGAAGCAGATGTTGATGTTGTTTGGAAGACGGTTCTCTCTATGTCCGTTCACTTTAATATATGGAATTTCTTTTTCTACACGGGCAATAAGATAATCTCTTACTTCTGTCTCTTTGGCTGCATTTACCTCTAACTGTTCCATGGCAATCCGTGCTGCCTCTCCCATTCCTACAATTCCCGGTACATTGTGTGTTCCGGCACGACGGGAGCGTTCCTGGGCTCCACCATGAATAAATGATCCCAGTTTTAATCCGTTTCTCATATACATAAAGCCAATGCCCTTTGGTCCATGGAACTTATGTCCGCTGGCACTGAGCATATCAATGTGCATTTCCTGTACATCAATCGGCACATGACCAAATGCCTGTACCGCATCGGTGTGAAATAATACACCATGTTTCTCGGCAATCTCACCAATCTCTTTAATTGGCTCAATGGTTCCGATCTCGTTGTTTGCAAACATAATGGAAATCAAAATCGTGTCCGGACGGATTGCTTCTTCTACCTTCTCCGGTGAGACGGTTCCATTTTCATCTACCGGCAGATATGTCACTTCATATCCATGTCTCTCCAGCCATCCACAGGTGTGCAAAACTGCATGATGCTCAATCGCTGATGTAATAATATGTTTTCCTTTATTTTTATAAGCTTCTGCTGTGGCTTTGATGGCCCAGTTGTCAGCCTCACTGCCGCCACCGGTAAAATAAATCTCTGCCGCTTTGGCATTTAACGCACCGGCAATTATGTCTCTGGCATCATCCACTGCCTTTTTAGCTTCTCCTGCAAAACTATATACACTGGAAGGATTGGAATAATTCTCCATAAAATACGGTTTCATCTTTTCAAAAACTTCCGGTTTCACAGCCGTCGTAGCTGCATTGTCCATGTAAATCAACTTGCTCATATCGAACCTCCAATCTATTTCTATGCAATTCCTATTATCTCGATAGGATTTTATCCGTTCCTCAATTATTTATTATATATCATTTAAAAGGCTTGTCAAGACTATCCGTTCCAAAAAATAGTATTGACATTTTAATATCATTTTATCTTTACAATTTGTGTAACAGTCAGAGTATGGCCTTTTACAATAAACTTTACTTCATAAGACGCAAACATCATTCCATACTCTCTTTCTTCGTCCTCTTTATAGGCCGGTCTGGGATCCTGCGCCAATACACCAAGAAGCGGCCGGTACTTTTCCGATTCCACCACTTTCTGCCATCTTTCCGGCACTTCTACAGTTAGTTCGTATTCCTTGTTCACTGCCGCAAAGCCTTCTCTGGCATCCGGATGGCTGTCCACCGCCGGTATATAGGGTTTTATATCCAGAATGGGCGTACCATCCAAAAGGTCCGCACCTTTTACCCGGATCACCGGTCCCCGGTCTGTATGATACTGTATCCCGCAGATCTCCACACTGGACATCGCAATGGAATTGGGACGAAAAGACGACCTCGTAGCAAATACCCCCATCCGTTTATTTCCGCCCAGCCTGGGAGGCCGGACTGTAGGAGAAAAATGATCTCTTCTATTTTTAGAAAAAAGCCACAAGATCCATATATGTGAAAATCCTTCCAACCCTCTCAGGGCATCCGGATTTCTGTATTCCGGTTCAAAAACAATATAGGACTCCAGTTCTTCTACCAGTCCGCTCTGTCTTGGTATCCCGAACTTTTCCTTAAAATCGCTGTGCATGACAGCAATTTTCTTCATTTCATATACTGATTCCATCTTCTTCTCAACTATCTTATAAAAAGTAAAAGGAGCCACCCATAAGATGGCCCCCTAAATTACATATTGTCAGTGGTTGTTTCTTAGTGCCACTCCCACTCACGAACTTCTGGAAGATCCTGTCCGTACTCAGCAATGTACTGCTTATGAGCAACAAGTTTGTCGTTCATCTGCTGAATCAAGAAGGAACCTTTGTTTCCTAACTGTGGTAAGTGCATAATAGCATCTTTTACCAGGCTGAAACGATCGATCTGGTTCTGAACTCTCATATCGAATGGAGTTGTGATCGTACCTTCCTCTAAATATCCATGAACAGATACATTCTTGTTTGTTCTCTCGAATGTCAACTCGTGAATCAGAGTTGGATATCCGTGGAATGCAAAGATAACTGGTGTATCTTTTGTAAACAATGCATCATACTCACGATCAGAAAGTCCATGTGGATGTCTGCTGTCAGACTCAAGTTTGAACAAGTCTACAACATTGATAACACGGATCTTCAACTCAGGCATAGCGTCACGAAGAATTGTTGTTGCTGCCAGTGTCTCCAGTGTAGGAGTATCACCACAACATGCCATGATCAAATCTGGCTCCTCGTTCTGGTCGTTACTTGCCCATTCCCAAACACTGATACCCTGTGTACAGTGTTTAACAGCCTGCTCCATTGTCAGCCACTGTTTGCTTGGGTGCTTAGAAGCAACGATTGCGTTTACATAGTTCTTGCTCTTGATACAATGATCGAAGCAAGACAACAGACAGTTAGCGTCTGGTGGCAGATACATACGAACAACATCTGCTTTCTTGTTAGCAAGGTGATCCAGGAATCCTGGGTCCTGATGTGTAAATCCGTTGTGATCCTGCTGCCATACATTAGAAGTAAGGATAAAGTTCAAAGAAGCGATTGGCTGTCTCCAGGAAAGCTGGTTTGTAACTTTGATCCATTTAGCATGCTGTGCTGCCATAGAGTCTACTACACGGATGAATGCTTCGTAAGAAGCGAAGAATCCATGACGACCTGTCAACAAGTAAGCTTCCAGCCAAGCCTCGCACATATGCTCAGAAAGCATACCGTCCATGATACGGCCGTTTGTAGCAAGGTTGTCATCATCGCTGTACATATTTGCATTCCAAGGACGATTCTCTACTTCAAATGCATGATACAGACGGTTGGACATAGACTCATCTGGTCCAAAGATACGGAAGTTCTTGTTCTCTTTATTTAATTCAAAGATGTCACGAACATAAGCACCAAGCTCGATCATATCCTGAGCCTGTGTCTTACCAGGTTCTACATCTTTTACTCCATATTTGCGGAAGTCTGGAAGACGAAGGTCTTTCAGAAGCAGTCCACCATTTGCATGTGGGTTAGCTCCCATACGGGCATTTCCCTTTGGAGTCATTTCTTTAATTTCATCTTTAACACTACCATCTTCGTTGAAGAGTTCTTCTGGCTTGTAGCTGAGCATCCACTCTTTCAACTGCTCCAAATGCTCTGGTTTTTCCATAGACATTGGTACCTGGTGAGCACGGAAAGATCCCTCGATCTTCAATCCGTCTACTACTTTAGGACCTGTCCATCCTTTTGGTGTACGAAGAACGATCATAGGCCAAGCTGGTCTTGTAGCATCGTTATTCTCACGAGCATTCTTCTGGATTTCTTTGATCTTCTCAATACAGCTGTCCATAGCTTCGCACATAGCTCTGTGCATAGCGATGTGATCTTCCGGATCAATACCAGGGTTCATTTCATCTGCTGCTTCTACGAAGATTGGATCCCATCCGCATCCCTTAAAGAAGTTCTCTACTTCTTCATGAGACATACGTGCAAATACAGTAGGGTTGCTGATCTTGTATCCATTCATATGAAGAATAGGAAGAACGGCACCGTCTGTAATTGGGTTCAGGAATTTATTTGACTGCCAGGAAGTTGCCAGTGGGCCTGTCTCTGCCTCACCATCTCCTACTACAGGAACTGCAATAAGGTCTGGGTTATCAAATACAGCACCGAAAGCATGAGCGACTGAATAGCCAAGTTCTCCACCCTCGTTGATGGATCCTGGAGTCTCTGGTGCACAGTGACTTGGTACTCCACATGGGAATGAGAACTGTTTGAACATCTTCTGCATACCTTCAATATCCTCAGAAATGTTAGGATAGATCTCGCTGTATGTTCCTTCGATGTATGTGTTAGCGATCTGGAAGTTTCCACCATGACCAGGACCGGAAATGTAAATCATGTCCAGATCATATCTCTTGATCACACGGTTACAATGTGTCCAGACAAAGTTCTGTCCAGGTACTGTTCCCCAGTGACCAACAATTTTTTTCTTAACCATATCCATTGTAAGCGGCTCACGCAACAATGGGTTGTCCAACAAGTACAACTGTCCTGCTGACAAATAGTTAGCGGTACGCCAATATGCGTCCATTTTCTGAAGCAGCTCATCTGTGATAGGCTGTTTCTCAAGACAAGTATTTTCGCTCATAACGAACTCCTTTCGACATCTTTTTCAAATTAATACGATTCTATTATATAGGCAATCGTCTATTAATTCAATGTTTTTTTTCATTTTGTTATTTTTTTGTCATTCTGACGAAAAAAAGGTTGTAAATCCAGATGATTTTCACGAAATATTACTCGTATTTACAGATCAAACATCAGACGGCATACATCCCTGCCTGTGTCTGTCTTAAATATCCGGTCATAGGCAGCTCTTACCGCCTTCTGATCCACGCCGTCTTCATACAGGTTTACCAGAAAATCGGCCTCAATGAGTATCTGGTAATCCAGACCATCAATCTCTGTATATGTATGGTGATGTCCCACCAGATAGCATACCCGGTCAATGATTTCCCGGTCTGCTCCCAGTTTTTTCAAAAGTTTTTCCGCCTCCGGCGGTCCTTCTTTTTCCTGGAGTTTTCCACCGCACTGACCGTATTTCTTCTCCGCTTTGTGAATTCCGATATCATGTACGATGGCTGCCAATTTTAATGTTTTATAGGTTTTTTCATCTAATTTTTCGCCTTTTCCGATATACTTGGCAAATTCATAGACTTTGACAAAATGCTGGATCCGCTTGGGATCTCCTTTGTCATAAAGAAACATAGCCTGAAGCAATCTTTGTTCCACGGTTATCACCTCTAATTTTCACTCATCTTAGCCAGTTTGGCCGCCTGGTCGGCTGCGATCAGACTGTCAAGCAGTTCTTCCAGATCTCCGCCGATAATGGAATCCAGTTTGTGAAGAGTCAGTTTGATACGATGGTCTGTGACTCTTCCCTGCGGATAATTATATGTGCGGATCTTTTCTGAACGGTCACCGGTTCCGATCTGGCTCCGGCGTTCTTCTGCCTCCGCATCATGCGCCTTGGCACACTCCAGCTCATACAGACGGGCACGGAGTACTTTCAGTGCCTTATCCTTATTTTTCAGCTGGGACTTTTCATCCTGACAGGAAATCACAATACCGGTAGGAATATGGGTCAGACGCACAGCTGAGTCAGTTGTATTGACACACTGTCCACCGTTTCCGGATGCACGGAACACATCAAAACGGCAGTCATTCAGATCCAGTTCCACTTCTACCTCTTCTACTTCCGGCATGATCGCCACGGTAGCAGTGGAAGTATGGATACGGCCACCGGATTCAGTAGCCGGGATACGCTGTACACGGTGCACACCACTTTCGTATTTCAGCTTGGAATAAGCCCCCAGACCGTTAATCATAAATACAATTTCCTTGAATCCGCCAATTCCGTTTTCATTGGAGTTCATCGTATCAATCTTCCAGCGATTCTTCTCTGCAAATTTACAGTACATACGGTACAGATCTGCCGCAAACAGTGCCGCCTCATCTCCACCGGCACCGGCACGGATCTCCACGATTACATTCTTGTCATCGTTCGGATCTTTCGGCAGAAGGAGAATCTTTAATTCGTTTTCGATGCCCTCGATCTTCTGCTTGCACTCGTTCAATTCTTCCTTGGCAAGTTCCCGCATTTCCTCATCGCTTTCTTCTTCCAGCATAGCCAGACTATCTTCGATGCCCGCTTTCGTTGCCTTGTACTCTTTGTACTTTGTCACGATAGGTTCCAGATCTGATTGTTCTTTCATCAGTTTTTGGTACCGGCTCTGATCATTGAGTACATCCGGTTCGCTTAATTCATTTAAAACTTCTTCATAACGAAGAAGGGTATCTTCTAATTTATCAAACATATTAACCTCCATTATGGCATATATGCCCTGTCACGATCCGGTCCAGTCCGGCCAGATCTTTTTTCACTTCTACCTGTTGAAATCCTTTTTTTCTCATGAGTTCCGCTACGCTCTCTCCCTGATCGTATCCGATCTCGAAAGCCAGCATTCCCTGGTGTGCAAGGTGGGAAGGACTTAACTCTATAATTTTTCTGTAAAAATACAATCCGTCTTCTCTACCATCCAGTGCCAGCACCGGCTCATGATCCTGAACTTCCGGCATCAGTTTTTGTATCTCTTCGGACGCAATGTAAGGTGGATTGGACACGATCACATCAAACAAGTCTGCCGGGACATTTTCAAACAGATCTCCCTGACAGAAAACAGGCTTGACTCCATGGTTTTCTGCATTTTTCTCCGCCACTTTCAACGCTTCCCCGGAGACATCTGCCAGCACCACTGCGGCGGGTCCGCCAAGAACTGCCAGGCTGATCCCGATACACCCGGATCCGGTGCAAAGATCCAGCACCTTTTTTCCCGGACAAAACGGCAACACCTGTTCTACCAGACATTCTGTATCCTGTCTCGGGATCAGCACATGGGAATCCACTTCAAACTTAAGTCCCATAAATTCTGTATACCCAAGAATGTATTCCAGCGGGATCCTCTGGCCGCGTTTCTCTATCATCTGTCGGAATTTCTTTTCTTTCCCGGCATCCGCCTCTTCTTCCTGATGCAAAAAATAACCGCTTCGTTCCATCTGAAAGCAGTCCGCCAACAAATACCAGGCGTTCAGATCTGCCTCCGGCACTTCCCGTTCTTTCAGCCAGCCTGCGCCCCACTGTAACATCTGCTGCAAGGTCATGACTCTTTCTCTGCCTTTCCCGGTGCTTCAAAATAACGATCCAGAGCATTGAGAATCTCATCATCCTCATCCTCATCCAGAGCAAGAACCTCGATCTCTTCCTCGTCACCTTGGGCCGCCTCTTCTTTCTCCGTCTCTCCCCGGACAAAACTCTTCCAGTCAAACACTGCTTCTACCGAGGCAATCGCAACTTCCAGCATGGAATCATCCGGTTCTTTGGTAGTCAGTGACTGAAGCCACAGTCCCGGCTTACTGAGGACCCGTACCAAAGCATTGTCGTGGTTTCCGGCATAACGGATAAATTCAAAGGACAATCCTGCGATCACCGGGATCAACAGGATACGCAAAAGCATCCGAAGCCATACATTGCCTACTACAATAAACATAAACAGCAAAATGCTGACAAACATAACGATCAGTAAAAAACTGGTCCCGCACCGTTTGTGGGCGGTAGAGGACTTTCTTGCGTTTTCCACCGTCAGGTCCATGCCGTTTTCGATGCAGTTGATACACTTATGCTCTGCACCATGGTACATAAACACCCTGTGAATATCTTCCATCAAAGATATAAGTTTTACATAGGCCACAAACAAGATCACACGGATCACACCTTCCAGCAGCCCTCTAAGTTGGGGCGACGGGATCCGGTAGCGCAATAATTCTGAAACCAGATACGGAAGTGCCAGGAAAACGGCCAGTGCCAAAAATACTGACACCACCATAACAATCCCTGTCAGGATACTGTCTTTCTTTTCCTGCTTCTTTTTCTCTTCTTCCGTTTTTTCCTGCTTTTCTTCCTCTTCCTCATAAAAAGAAGCGGAATAATTCAAAGTCTTCATGCCGGAAGAAAGAGACTCCACGAAACTGACAATTCCCCGGATCACCGGTACTCTGGCAATGGCATAACGGTCTCTGAGACTGGTTACCGTTTCTTTCTTTACTTCGATCTCACCGTCCGGTTTGCGGACTGCCACAGCACACTGTTTGCCGTTACGCATCATAACGCCCTCGATCACAGCCTGTCCGCCAATGCCCGAATATTTCATACAGCCTCCTTTCTCGCAAAAAACTCCATTTGCGAAAAAAAGCAGAGCCACCTTCGCAGCTCTGCTCTCATTTTTCGTTTCATTATTTCAAGCCATACTTGCGGTTGAACTTCTCAATCGCACCACGAGCAGAAGCGGATTTCTGCTGTCCTGTGTAAAAAGGATGGCACTTGGAACAAACTTCAACATGGATATCCTCTTTTGTGGATCCTGTTACAAATTCATTGCCACAGTTACAAACTACCTTTGCCTGATAGTATTCTGGATGAATTCCCTCTCTCATTATCATTTCACCTCACAACTTATATTTTCCTTTATTTATGAAAAAGGATAATTGTCTTTCTCAAAAAACTGCTTGCTCATTGTATCATGTTGATTCAAAAATTGCAAGTACTTTTTGATTATTTTTCGCATTTTTTGGCATTTTTATCTTAAATGCATCTTTTTCACCGTCTCAATAAACTCTTCGTTGTTCTTCGTACGTTTGAAAAGATCTAAGATCTGCTCCAATGCCTGCTCTGATTTCAAGCCGCCCAGCGCCTTCCGGATCTTAACTACTGCCTCCTGCTCATCTTTAGTCAGCAGAAGGTCTTCTCTTCTGGTACTGGATTTCTGGATATCAATAGCCGGGAAGATCCGTCTTTCCGACAAACTGCGGTCTAACACCAGTTCCATATTGCCGGTACCTTTGAATTCCTCAAATACCACATCATCCATACGGCTTCCTGTATCCACAAGAGCGGTAGCAAGGATTGTCAGACTGCCTCCCTCTCTCATGTTTCTGGCTGCGCCAAAAAACTTCTTCGGCATATGAAGCGCCGCCGGATCCAGACCACCGGATAATGTACGGCCACTAGGGGTCACCGTTAAGTTGTACGCTCTGGCAAGACGGGTGATACTGTCAAGAAGGATCATCACATCTTCGCCCCCTTCTACCAGTCTTTTGGCTCTCTCAATAACCATTTCCGACACTCTCTTATGATTTTCCGGCAGTTCGTCAAAGGTGGAGTAGATCACTTCCACATTGTTTCCTTCAATAGACTCTTTAATATCCGTCACTTCCTCCGGTCTCTCATCGATCAGAAGAATAATAAGATGCATCTTCGGATGATTTCTCGTGACAGCCTTCGCCACCTGTTTTAGCAAAGTAGTCTTTCCGGTCTTTGGCTGGGACACAATCATACCTCGTTGTCCTTTTCCGATGGGAGCGATAAGGTCCAGCATCCTCATAGAAACACCGACTCCCGGTGTCTCCAGATGGATCCTTTCATTTGGAAAAATCGGTGTCAGATCTTCAAACCGTTTTCTTGTATACAGATACGCCGGTGATCTTCCGTTGACCTTCTCCATATATAAAAGGGCACTAAACTTTTCTCCCTGGGAATTGATCCGCAGGTTTCCTTTGATCACATCTCCTGTCCGCAGACCAAAACGGCGGATAAACTGGGATGCCACATATACATCGTTGTCTCCCGGGAGAAAATTGTCACACCGGATAAAACCATATCCCTCGCTCATCACCTCCAGAATACCGGTTTTTGTCACACCGCTGTCCAGCTCTTTCATCTCTGTCGGATGCACATCTACCAGCTGCTTGTCTCTCACAATGGAGACCAGCCCATCGGAACCGTCATGGTATCTCTGTTTCTTCTGGCGATTGTAATGATAACTGTTGTTATAAGTCCGCTGGGTATTTTTCTTGTCCCCATCACTGCGATATTCACCTCTGTTTTCCTGACGGTGATCGTTCCGGTACTCTCTGTAGCTGCCGGCCTGAGGCGTCCGTGTGCCGCGCTCATACCTTCCCTGGACATGCTTTTCCCGTTCCGGTGCTTTTTCCCGTTCCGGCATTCTTTCTGCGGCCTGCACCTTCTCCTTGTCCGGTTTTTTCTCCGCCGCCGGCGCTTTCTCCTGTCCCTGAGAAAGGGTTTCCTGAATGCGTTCCATCAGTTCCTGCTTTTTCAGTGTACTGACGCCCTTCATTCCCTTTTCCTTTGCAACTTCCTTCAGTTGTGCCAATGTCATTTTTGTTAAGTCCATGTATTCCTCCTCTTAGCACACAACAGGCATCTTTTTACAACTCAATTCCATTTTTCTCCATCAATTTTCTTGCACTCTCCAGGGAATCCACACCGGTAGCATTTTTGATCGGAGCAAATTCATGCTCACGCTCTACTTCAAAGGATAAGCAGTTATCCATCATATGGATCATATCCAGCACAAGTGTCTCAAACTTGTAGCCATTTGGTTCCTGTGGCTTCACAAGTTCTGCTTTTTCATTGATATATGGAATTTTCTTCTCTACAACATGGGTTGGCATAGAACGATTCAAAATGTCTGTCAATGTTTTTACATCAAAAAGATAATTCAGAATAACTCCATAGTTATACAACAAGTTTCCCTTGTCATCTCTGGAGTGAATGATCTCGTCTGTCATTTCATAATATTCTACAATAGATGGTCTGCCATCTTCCAGGCAAAGTACGCCGACTCTTTCATTCGGATCCGCCTTGGCTACTACCTTGGATCCGCATACAGCGCCTGCCTCCAGAGTAGCTCCCACAAAGACCGGGTCAGCCATTTTCTGAAGAACATTATCTACTGCAAACACATTTAAGAATTTTACTCCTAATTCATTGATCTTGTCAAGCAGTCCTGCCTTCACTAAAGAAGAGAACCAGCCACCGTTGCCATTTGGTGAAGTAGACAAACGGTCTTTTGCTTCCATCAGGATCTTGCCGTCATAGCCGACAGATGGTGCCATTTCCTGCACAAAGAAAAATACATAGTCTTTGTTGTAGCCAAAATAATCCTTTTCCTTGAAAAAGGCTACGGTATCTGCATTATTTTTTTCACTGGTCATCACAAACAGAGGAACCCAGGCATCTGCTTCCTTTACTACTTCCATCAAGTTGTTTACCAGCTGCTCAAAAAGATACAGTTCCTTGTGGATTCCCACATTCAGCATTCCCTTTGGCTTATCCAGTCCCAGTCTGGTTCCCTGGCCTCCTGCCAGAAGCACGGCTCCTACCTGGCACTGTCTGATAGCCTCTAACCCTCTCTTTTTATATGTATCTTTTTTCTCTTTGATCTCATCTAATGTCACGGCTCCCAGCGGTGCCAGTTTTCCCTTTGGCACTTCCTTTACGCCGTCTTTGATCAAGTCCAGCAAAGACAGATCCAATGCCTCGATCTGATTTAAAAGCCCAGTCTGCTGTGCTTCATCCAATTCATCAAAATACTGGAGAAGATGCTCCTGACCTGCTCCGGCTAATTTTACTTTTGCTTCTTCCAATGTAAACATATTCATTGGCCCTCCTTTATAAGCACATTATTATCTATATTGTAACGACTTTTCTCAAAAAGCACAAGAGAAATTTATTGAGATTCTTATTATAAAGTGGTATGATTAGAGGAAGAATATTTTGGTAAAGGAAGGTTTAATTTTATGACTCAAAATGAAAAAGCATTGCAGCTTCACAAAGAATGGAATGGTAAGATCGACACCACTCCCAAATGCCATGTAAAGAGCCGTGAGGATCTGGCGTTAGCTTACACACCCGGTGTGGCAGAACCTTGTAAAGTGATCGCAGAAGATAAAGAACAAGCTTATACATATACAATCAAAAGCAACACCGTTGCCGTTGTCTCCGACGGAAGTGCCGTACTGGGACTGGGAAATATCGGTGCCGAGGCAGCTATGCCTGTTATGGAAGGAAAGGCTGTTCTCTTTAAGGAGTTTGGCGGGGTAAATGCCTTTCCAATCTGTCTTGATACACAGGACACAGAGGAAATCATCCGCACCGTAGTAAATATCGCTCCTGCTTTTGGCGGCATCAATCTGGAGGACATTTCCGCTCCCCGTTGTTTTGAGATTGAAAGCCGTCTGAAAGAACTCCTGAACATTCCTGTTTTCCATGATGACCAGCACGGAACCGCCATCGTGGTACTGTCCGGTATCATCAACGGACTGAAAGTCGTAGGCAAAGAAAAAGAAAACTGCAAAGTCATCGTAAATGGTGCCGGTTCTGCCGGTATCGCCATTACGAAGCTGCTTTTGCGTTACGGATTCAAAGATGTGACTCTGTGTGACAAAAGCGGCATCCTGAGCAAAAGCTCCAAGAATCTGAACTGGATGCAGAAAGAAATGATGGAAGTTACCAATCCGGAAGGAAAAGAAGGTACTCTGGCAGATGCTTTTGTAGGTGCAGATATTTTTGTCGGCGTTTCCGCTCCGGGAATCGTATCCGAAGAAATGGTTGCTTCTATGAATAAAGATGCAATCCTCTTTGCCATGGCAAATCCGGTACCGGAAATCATGCCGGATCTGGCAAAAAAGGCAGGTGCACGCATTGTAGGAACCGGTCGTTCCGATTTTCCAAACCAGGTAAATAATGTGGTAGCTTTCCCTGGTATCTTCAAGGGTGCTTTAGAAGGCAGAGCAACTCAGATCACAGAAGAAATGAAGTTAGCTGCTGCTCTGGCTATCGCTTCTTTAGTGCCGGATGAGGAATTATCCGACGACAACATTATGCCGGAAGCATTTGACCCACGGGTAGCAGATGTAGTAAGTGCCGCTGTCAAAGCCAACATTCCGGACTAATGGAGGTTTTTTCGTGAGTGTGCAGCGCTGGGGCGAAAAGCCTTATCATTCTCTGGACTATGAATTAAAAAAACGATTTGGAGAGAAAATATACAAAGTTTCCCTGGACGGCGGTTTTACCTGTCCCAACCGGGACGGCACCCTGGGCACGACCTCATCACGGTACATGCTTTCGGTTCCACTGATTCCGGCGTATCTTGGGCTGTTCATGTTGAAGACAAAGACATATTCCACGCAGGCGACCTGAACAACTGGCATTGGGCAGACGAATCCACGCCACAGGAAATCAAAAAACGGGAAGGCGACTTTCTGGCTATCCTGAACAACATCCGCAAGGAATGTACGGCTTTCGACCTGGTAATGTTTCCCGTAGACCCACGTTTGGGTAGCGACTTTGCCCGTGGCGCACGACAATGGTTGCAATATATCCCCACCCGTTATTTTGCCCCGATGCACTTCCCTCCGGCTCGCGAAAGGGCCATGACCTTCGGTCCGGAAGCGGAACGAATGCAAACCCGTTTCCTCTACATTCAAGAGGAAGGAGAAGCCATTGCCCGGTTCTGACGGGGTTTGCACATCCGGAAGAAAAGGCTTACCTTTGAAAATAAAAAGCAGAAATACAGCAAATTTACAGCCTATGAAATTTATCTCATGGAATGTCAACGGCCTGAGAGCCTGTTGTGAAAAAGGATTTAAAGAGTCTTTCGCCGCCTTGGATGCGGACTTCTTTTGCCTGCAAGAAACAAAAATGCAGGAAGGTCAGCTCGATTTGGAGTTTGAAGGCTACCGCTCCTACTGGAACTATGCGGAGAAAAAAGGATATTCCGGTACGGCAATCTTCAGCCGCCATGCCCCGCTCAATGTCACATACGGCCTCGGCTTGGAGGAACATGACAAGGAAGGACGCGTCATCACGCTTGAAATGCCTGACTTTTTCTTAGTCACGGTCTACACGCCCAACTCGCAGGACGGGCTGAAACGTTTGGATTACCGTATGAAGTGGGAAGAAGCATTCCGTACCTATCTCTTGCAACTGGATGCCCGGAAATCGGTTATCGTCTGCGGCGACTTGAACGTGGCGCACCGCGAAATCGACCTGAAAAATCCGAAATCGAACCGTAAAAACGCAGGTTTCACGGACGAAGAACGGGAAAAATTCGGCATCTTGTTAGACAGCGGTTTTACAGACACGTTCCGTTTCTTCTATCCCGACCGCGAAGGCATCTACTCATGGTGGTCTTACCGTTTCAAAGCCCGGGAAAAGAATGCAGGGTGGCGTATCGACTATTTCTTAGTATCCAAACGACTGGAAACGCAACTCAAAAGCGCAACCATACACACCGAAATTTTCGGTTCCGACCACTGCCCGGTAGAGGTAGACTTGTTCTGACCCGTCAGCCGCTTTATATCGAAAAAGAGCCGTTCCCGTATGCTTTTGCGCACTCCGGAAACGGCTCTCTTCGTATCTGGCAGGTATTACCCCAACACCCTGCATGCCCCTACATATCGCCGGTCATAATAGCCGTCGGAAGAAGAATTAATGCAAATACCTTTGCGCCCTGCATGGATGAATTCAAATTCACCGGTTTCTTCATTCACATCCGTCACTATACCCACGTGCCCGATGGTCTTCTTGGAACGCGTACCGGTGAAAAACACCAAATCCCCTTGCTGCAAGTCGCGGCGGTCGTCTATCTTGACTCCTTCTCTAAACTGGGAACGCGAAGAACGCGTCAAACAGATATCCAAAGACTTAAAGACATAAGTAGTGAAACCGGAACAATCAAATCCGCGCTTAGGGTTCATTTGTCCGTAACGGTAAGGCACTCCGATAAACTCTTTGGCTTTCTCCACGACATCTTGGCCGGTGACTGAATCCTCCTTTATTTCTTCCGACAATAACGTCTGGGCAGAAACAGGGGACACACAAAACAAAGCACACAAAACAAGCAGAGACCAAAGACACCGCATCATTATTTTGATATTAATTTTAAGGGTTCGACATGAATTTCGATGCCAAAAATACACCTTTCCATGCAGAACCCCAACAAAATACACATCTTTTAAGAGCCTTTAAGGCTCTGGACGTCAATGAATCGTAACCATGGTAGCCCCGAATCCATACTCGCGGAACGAAGCATCCTGATAAGTGCAATTCTTATAAACCCGCTTCAATTCCTTCAAGAGTTCGCTGCGCAACACACCTTCTCCCTTACCATGGATAAAAACGATTTTCTGTCCTTTGTTCTTTTGGTTCTCGTCCATCACGCGGCGGAACTCCTTCATCTGGCAGTCCAACATCTCCTTGTTGGAAAGCCCCGCTGTATTGTCCAACAATTCACTGATATGCAGATCTATTTCTATGATGCCGTTCTTCGGTTGTTCCGCTTTACGAGCCGGTTGGCGTACCGGACGCTCGTCGGCCGATTTTTTCAGCAAAGCCTCCTGCAACTGTTCTGCATTGACAAAAACCGTACGGGCAGGCACGTCATCCTTCACCACGTCATACACCAAGGCATCTTCTTCAAAGAAATCCGAGGGTTGGAACGTGTACAACTTGTAGAACTTCACAGTGTCTATCCGCAATTCCACCTGTACGGCCGGTTTGAGCAGAAAAGTCTTCTCCTGTTTATAGGCCAGACATTGCACACAGACGCGCTCCATGTCGTTCAACACCGAACGGTCGAATTCCTCCATGAAGAGTTTGGTGTTCGGCTCCACCGTCCCTTGGAAACGTACGCGCCATCCCGTACCCTCCACACTCATGTAAAGAAAGGTGACGTAATAGTTACTGTCGTTCACCAAATAAGCCTCGAAAGACGTGGTGGTCATTTCTTTAGGATTCATCGGCACGTAAGCCAGAAAAACGTTCAGCTTGTCACCGTTCCGGCGTTCCTGCGGTTTGGGCACGAATGTCACAGGACGGTCGTCTTCCTCATCTTCATCACGAAACTGTCTGGCCGCCCGCTCTCCTACGAGTTTCTTCTTGTCGTGCGTACCGGTGTTCACCTTGGCAATATTATAATCGTCAGTCTCTACCACGACACACTCACGCACGGGCATCGGAATGTCGAAACCGTCTTCATCCCGCACTAATACCGTATCTTTGTCTTGGAAGCCGCTCACGATGCCGCCCCCCACTTCGCTCAAGAATCTTACTTTATCTCCGATTTTCATATCTTCCATGTTTTATTCCCGGCAAAGATAGCGAAAGACAGGCGCAGAGGCAAACGAAAACGGAATTTTCTGATTGGGCTGTGCCGGGCCGCATCCTATCTTCGCGCAGACAAATATACAGCAAAGCGCAAGGAGTACAATATCTGTCTGCCGCCTTTATGCTTTTTTATCCCAAACACCCGTTCCACTTCGGTAAATATACCTAACTTTGCATCCCAAAAGCTATCAATCCCAATGGAAGAGACCAAACATATCCACATTAAAGACTTCAACTACGAACTGCCCGAGGAGCGTATCGCAAAATTCCCCCTAACCGAACGGGATCAATCCAAACTGTTGGTGTACCGTCACGGAACGGTGGGCGAGGACACGTTCACGTCGTTGCCGGACTATTTGCCCCAAGGTGCCCTGATGGTATTCAACAACACGAAAGTCATACAGGCGCGGTTGCATTTCCACAAAGATACCGGCGCGCTCATCGAGGTATTCTGTCTGGAACCGGTCCGTCCGCACGACTACGCGCTGATGTTCCAACAAACCGGTCGTTGCAGTTGGCTTTGCCTTGTGGGCAATCTGAAAAAATGGAAAAGCGGTAGCTTATCCCGCCCCGTGGAAATCGGCGGACGCAGCATCACCCTGAAGGCAACCCGGGGCGAGAATCGCGGCACCAGCCACTGGATTGACTTTGAATGGGACGACGAACAAACGACTTGGGCTGAAATTTTGGAAGCCGTGGGCGAACTGCCCATCCCGCCCTACCTGAACCGCGAGACACAGGAAAGCGACAAGACGACCTACCAGACGGTGTACTCTAAAATCAAAGGCAGCGTGGCTGCCCCCACGGCCGGACTCCATTTCACCGAACGCGTGTTGGCCGATTTGGATGCCCACGGCATCGACCGCGAGGAAGTGACGCTCCACGTCGGGGCGGGCACGTTCAAACCGGTGAAAAGCGAAGAAATAGCCGGGCACGAGATGCACACGGAATACATCTGCGTGCATCGCAGCACGATAGAGAAACTGTTGGCGCACGGCGGCGCATGCATTGCCGTGGGCACGACTTCGGTGCGCACCCTCGAGAGCCTGTATTATATAGGTGTGGCATTGGACGGAAATCCCGACGCATCGGAGGAGGAACTCCACGTGCCGCAGTGGATGCCTTACGAGTATGCCGCCCGGACACGCCCTTCCGGAAGCCCCGACGACGGACGTCCGGAAGCACTCACCACAATGCAAGCCCTGCAAAACGTATGGGATTACCTGAACCGCCACGAGCTGACAGCCCTGCACACCAGTACGCAAATCATCATAGCTCCCGGATACGAATACCATATCGTGCGGATGATGGTCACCAATTTCCACCAACCGCAAAGTACACTGTTGTTACTCGTCTCGGCTTTCGTACACGGCGATTGGCGCACGATTTACGACTATGCCCTCGCCCACGATTTCCGTTTCCTCAGCTACGGTGACAGCTCATTGCTCATCCCTTAAATCCCGCGAAACCTCATGATAGCTACACAAAAAGACAACTGGGAAGAGATGTTTCCCCTCGTGGATGAAGAGGGGAACATCATCGGAGCCGCCACACGCGGCGAATGCCACAATGGCAGCAAATGCCTTCACCCTGTGGTGCACTTGCATGTGTTCAACAGCCGGGGCGAACTTTACCTGCAAAAGCGTCCGCAATGGAAAGACATCCAACCGGGGAGATGGGACACGGCCGTAGGAGGACACGTGGACTTGGGCGAAAGCGTGGAGATGGCCCTGCGCCGCGAAGCGGAAGAAGAACTCGGCCTCACCGGCTTCACTCCCGAACGTCTCCCCCACTATGTATTTGAATCCGACCGCGAACGTGAACTGGTCTTCCCCTACCGTTGCACCTACGACGGGGACATACATCCCAGTGCGGAAACAGATGGCGGACGTTTCTGGAGCACGACGGAAATCCATGAAGCGATGGGAAAAGGAATCTTCACACCCAATTTTGAAAGCGAATACAAGAGACTTTTCGGGAACGAGCCGGACATGCTTTTATGAATGAAAGCGAGAATGAATGACCAATGTTCTTGTTTCCATACGGAATGCGGTTCGGAAAGAAGAACATGTTTTTTATGAGAAGATGATTTAGACAAAAGAACATAAGGACATGTTTCCTTTGGGGACATAATTCGGACAGAAGAACATAAGGACATAAGATTCCTTACGGAAAGTGTTTTTCAGGCTTCTGTTCTTTTGTTCTTCTGTCTCCTAAATATCTACATACGGGAAATGTTTTCCTTCTGTCATTCTGTTGCCCAGCCTCCCCCACTTCCTTTTTATTACATTCTTTAACATCATCCGATGAAACAAAAGAGCGGCTTCTGCGTATTCTTTATAAAAAGGGAAAGAACGGCCACGTCCTAATTGCCGGAAACGGTTCCGCCCCTTGCAACATTAACCTCATGGAAAAGACAGAATTTGAAATAGCGGCATCCATGCTACGAGGCAAACTCGTAGACATCGCGCGTTTCTATTTGTCTGATGAGGACGAGGCGGAAGACATCGTACCAGAAGCCATGCTCAAACTTTGGCTTGTCCGAGACCGGATCCACCGGGAAAAGAACATTTCTCCCATGGGTATGACCGTCACCCGTAATCTTTGCATCGACCGCCTGCGGCGACTCAAGACCCATCCGCACGAAAGCCTGACGGGGCATGACGCGCCCGACGGACAGCGAAGCGCACAGGCGATGATGGAAGACCACGAAAATGCGGAATGGATGCGCGGGGCCGTTCGGAACCTGCCGGACAAATACCGGGCCGTGCTCCGCATGCGTCAGGTGGAACATCTGGAAATGGGCGAGATAGCCCGTATCATCGGAGCAACGGAAGGCGTAGTCCGCACCATATTGTCACGGGCAAGGAAACAAATGATGGAACAACTAAAGGTAAGGAGAGATTGAACATGACGACAAATAAAGAAGACATCAGACGATGGCTTGACCTCTATATGGAGGGAAAGACCTCATTGGAAGAAGAAGCCCTGCTGACGGAGTATTTCCGTTCGCCGGATGCCGACAAGGATTTTGCCGACTTCAAAACCATGTTCGACCAGTTCGACGAAGGCGAACCTTCTTTCACGGAAGAAGAACAGGAAAGGTGGATGCAGTCATGCCCACTGGAAGAAATTCCCGGCTCCTCTGCCCTACAGACCGTTCCTCCGATGCTACCGAAGCGCATACGTCGCACAAGGCAAATCGCCGTACGGTGGATAGCGGCAGCTTCCGTCGCAGCCGCATGTTTTTTCTTAGGTACCACCGTCTCGCGAAAGGAAGCCACACAACCCACAAATTCCATCCCCATGCCCCCTACCATCCTCACGGAAGTAAAGTGGAAAACCGATACGGTATTCATCGAAAAGCCAGTACCCACTGCGTTGACCGCCAAAATAATCACAGTCCGGGACACGATTGTCCTCCCCGCAAGCCCCCCCAGAGGACAAATGTGGGCAGCCCTCTCTACAGGGCAGGGCACGTCCTCCACCGAAACGGCCTCAATCCCTCTGTCTGACACCGCCCTACAAGACGCGGACACGGCAGCCCGACAGCAGACCATGCCACACTTGGCCGACATTCAGGCCGAGTTCCAAAAGCAGAAAAGAAGAATGGACGAATTTTCCAAACAATATGAACATATCGACCCTTATTATGAAAACTTATATTAAATACTGGCTCATGGCCGTGACAACGGTCATGGTATGCACAAACCATGTACGTGCCCAAGAGTTCTATCGGGAAAATGAAACAGCCATGCATATATTTCACGAGCTTGACCGGATGTTTCCCAAGCGTTACTTGGAGCAAAGATGGATGACCGGTGCCCAATTTTGGGTACAGTATTGGTTCGAAGACCATGAAGACTACGAAGAACACCGCCCAAAATAACCGAAATCTTCGACCTGTTGGATGCCACACCATTCCTGCACAAGCACACAGAAGAAACAGACAGTGGCGACATCATGCGGAAAACCTACGCCATGTCGCTGCGTTCCGACATCCAGGGGCAACAAGACTTCCTCAAACTCGAAGCTAGCCCAACCGGCGTATTTTTCTATTACCAAACCACAAACCGTTTCGCCCAAGCCGAAAATGATGCCATACCCGACCAAGCCATCATCGCAGAACTCGAAAAACTGTTCAACCAATACGTGTCACGCAGAAAAACGGTCAAACAAGAAGTGCATTTCCACGGAGCATACGGACGTGTAGTACATAACAAAGGATATAACAACGACCCGACGGCTTTTTCGGAGGGCTGCCGGTACATCATCCCTAAATGCACCCGGGCAGATTACCAACTGTTTTATGACCTCTTCCACAAATACCTCAAAAAAGATGTCGTCTACGTGGCAAGCAACGATGTGTACTGGGAATACGAAGAAACCGGGATAAGGATTCGCCAAGCCGTCGGCCGCCCATTGTATATGGGAGCCGCATGGAAAAACGACAAGTTATACCTTATCCGTTTGGAAGGCTCGCACAACGGGAACGGAGTATTTCCCCGGGCTTGGGCAGAAGACAATCCGATATGGGACAGTTCATACATCACGAAAAAATTGCAAAAAAACAAGCAAGCAAACCAGAAATAAGTTAATCCGTCCCGGCCGTCTTGTGAAAGGTGGCCGGGAGTTTTTATTGATTAGGA
>ERZ779889.1198-NODE-1198-length-27146-cov-10.246207_pt1 | contig 27146 bp, 22 predicted proteins | sample MGYA00511030_ERZ779889 | MGnify/ENA primary metagenome ERZ779889 (study PRJEB29588, sample SAMEA2160616) | human gut metagenome | biome: human gut; feature: human-associated habitat; material: faeces | place: Denmark | collected 2008/2010 ...
CGCGCGAGCCTTCGAGGAGGGCGGCGTCACAGCGGGTGCGGGTGCGGGTCACCAGGGCGTCGGCGTCCCTGACCTGCTCCGGACCGGTCGCGGCTCCGGGGAGGTAGACCACCTCCGCCCAGGGCTCGAACACCCCGCGGATGAAGGGTATCCTGTCGTCGCAGACTATCTTCATTCCGCCGCGGCTAGTCGTTGAGGTAGTAGACCACGCTCGTGACCACCCTCACGTTCTTGATGTACGGGGTGTTGGAGTCCCTGTCGGTGATCGTGAACTGGCCCTGAGAGGCCGTCTTGATCTTGCCCAGGCGGCTGTCGCAGTCCTTGGCGAACTTCTGCGCCGCCTCGCGCGCGTTGGCCGTGGCCTCCTCTATCATCTCGGGCTTGATGTCGTTGAGTCCGTTGTAGGAGAAGACCGTGGGGTTCGACCATGCGCCGGCGGTGCCGACCGGCACGCCCTGTTCGATGAGCTCGCCCACGCGGTTCTGCAGCTCGATCACAAGGTCTATGTTGCCGGAGCAGACGGTGACCACGGAGGTGATCACGTAGTTATAGGTGGCGTTGTTGCTGTAGGACACGGCGCGGTTGTCCTCTATCTCGGGCGGGTTCACCGAGATCTCGTCCTCGGGCACGCCAGCCGAGGTCAGGAACTCCACGATCTTGTCGTTCATGGAGCCGACGCGCGCATACATATCGCTGAGGCTGTTGCCTCCGAACTTGTATGCCAGCGGCCATATCACCTTGTCGGCCTTGACCTGCCTCTCGCAGAGGCCCTTGACGGCTACCGTCCTGTCGAAGGACCTGTTGGTCCTGGTGGCCCAGACCGCGCAGAGGCCCAGTATCAGGCATCCTGCGACGAAGGCCGCACCGGGAATGAATCTTGAACTGTTCATATCTGAAAACGTGTTTGGTGTCTCCCGCACCTTGCGGGATTCTGAGCGAAATTAACGGAATTTTCGCCTAAAAAGCAATATTGGGCGCAATCCTTGCCAGTAGTCCGCGGCGAAAGAGGAATTTTAGCAAATTTTGTGTATATTTGTAATGATTATGCAATTTTGGCTAAACCAAATAATTCAACAAAACTAATACATAGCTATGTCCAAAGAAAAGAAATTCATTACCTGTGACGGTAATCAGGCTGCGTCCAACATCGCCTACCTTTTCAGCGAGCACGCCGCCATCTACCCTATCACACCCTCTTCGACTATGGCGGAGAACATCGACGAATGGGCCGCTCACGGCAAGAAGAACCTCTGGGGCGAAACCGTGAAGGTAACTGAAATGCAGAGCGAGGCCGGCGCCGCCGGAGCCGTGCACGGTTCTCTCCAGGCCGGAGCTCTCACCACTACCTACACCGCATCGCAGGGTCTGCTGCTGATGATCCCCAACATGTACAAGATTGCCGGCGAGATGCTGCCAGCAGTCTTCCATGTGTCGGCCCGCGCGCTCGCATCGCACGCCCTCTCCATCTTCGGAGACCATCAGGACGTGATGGCCTGCCGCCAGACCGGATTCGCGATGCTCGCATCCGGCTCAGTCCAGGAGGCCCAGGACCTCGCCGCCGTGGCGCATCTCTCGGCCATCAAGGCTTCGGTGCCCTTCCTGCATTTCTTCGACGGTTTCCGCACCTCCCATGAGATCCAGAAGATCGAGGCCATCGACGAGCAGGACCTCAAGAAGCTGGTCAGCGAGAAGTCTCTCGAGCACTTCCGCGCCCGCGCCCTCACCCCCGAGGCGCCCGTGACCAGGGGCACCGCCCAGAACGGCGACGTCTACTTCCAGGCCGTCGAGTCCCGCAACCAGGTATATGAAGCAGTTCCCGACATAGTTGCACGCTATATGGGCGAGATCGGCGAGCTCACCGGCCGCCAGTACCGCCCCTTCGAATATTACGGCGACCCCAACGCCGAGTGCGTGATCGTCGCCATGGGCTCTGTCACCGAGACCATCAGGGAGACCGTCGACTACCTCGCCACCAAGGGCCGCAAGTACGGAGTCGTCACCGTCCACCTCTACCGTCCCTTCTCCGAGAAGTACTTCCTCAAGGTGCTCCCCAAGAGCGTCAGGAAGATCGCTGTGCTCGACAGGACCAAGGAGCCCGGAGCCCTCGGAGAGCCTCTGTTCCTCGACGTCAAGGCCCTGTTCCAGGGCAAGGAGAACGCTCCCCTCGTGATAGGCGGACGCTACGGCCTCTCCTCAAAGGATACCACTCCTTCGCAGATCATCGCAGTGTACGACAACCTCGACCGCAAGGAGCCCAAGACCGACTTCACCATCGGCATCGTGGATGACGTGACCTTCAAGAGCCTTCCCACCAAGGGAGAGATTTCCATCATGAAGAAGGGCACCACCGAGTGCAAGTTCTACGGACTCGGCTCCGACGGAACCGTGGGCGCCAACAAGAACACCATCAAGATCATCGGAACCCACACCGACCTCTACAGCCAGGCATACTTCGACTACGACTCAAAGAAGTCCGGCGGCTACACCTGCTCTCACCTGAGGTTCGGCAAGTCCCCCATCAAGGCTCCCTACCTCGTGAACACCCCCGACTTCGTGGCATGCCACGTGCCCTCATATCTTGAGAAATACGACGTGCTCAAGGGCATCAAGGAGGGCGGCAGCTTCCTGCTCAACTCCCTCTGGGACGAGGAGGAGACCGTGAAGCGCATCCCCGACTACGTCAAGTCGGTGATCGGACGCAAGAAGATCAAGTTCTACATCATCAACGCCACCAAGATAGCCGAGGAGATCGGACTCGGCGGACGCACCAACACCATACTCCAGAGCGCGTTCTTCCGCATCAGCGGCATCATCCCCGTCGACGACGCCGTGAAGTACATGAAGGACGCCGCCCTCAAGTCCTACGGCAAGAAGGGCGAGAACGTGGTCAACATGAACTACGCCGCCATCGACAGGGGCGGTGAGTATGTCGAGGTGAAGGTTCCCGCCGACTGGGCCGGCATCAACGCCAAGTTCGTGAACCACAACGCAGGCCGTCTCGCGACCCCGTTCGTCAAGGAGATCGCCGACGTGGTCAACGCCCAGTGCGGCGACACCCTGCCCGTGAGCGCCTTCCTCCCCTACCAGGACGGAACTATGCCCGCCGGCACCGCCGCATACGAGAAGCGCGGCGTGGCGGTCAACGTGCCCGTATGGGATTCCGAGAAGTGCATCCAGTGCAACACCTGCGCCTTCGTCTGCCCTCACGCAGCGATCCGCCCGTTCCTGCTCACTCCCGAGGAGGCCGCATCGGCTCCCGCCGGAGTCAAGCTCGCCGACGGAAAGGCCAACCTCAAGGAATACAAGTACGCCCTCTCAGTGTCCGTGGCAGACTGCACCGGCTGCGGCAACTGCGTCGACGTCTGCCTCGCCAAGGACAAGGCCCTGAGCATGGAGCCCTACATGGACCACGTGGACGACCAGGCCGGCTTCGACTGGCTCAACGCCAAGGTGGGCTACAAAACCCCGTTCGACCCCAAGGCCAACCTCAAGAACTCCCAGTTCTCTCAGCCTCTGTTCGAGTTCTCAGGCGCCTGCGCGGGCTGCGGCGAGACTCCCTACATCAAGAACATCACCCAGCTCTTCGGTGACCACATGATGATTGCCAACGCCACCGGCTGCTCTTCGATCTACGGAGCCTCCTTCCCCGCATCACCCTACTGCACCGACGCCCACGGCCACGGACCCGCATGGCAGAACTCCCTGTTCGAGGACAACGCCGAATTCGGCCTCGGAATGAGGCTCGGCTCAGAGCGCATCCGCGAGACGGTGGCCGCCCTCATGACCAAAGGTCTCGACTGCCCCGACTGCAGCGACGAGATCAAGGGGCTCTTCCGCAAGTGGCTCGACGGCCGCAAGGACTACGCAACCACCAGGGAGGTGGCCGACAAGCTCGTTCCGCTCATGGAGGAGTGCGGCTGTGAGACCTGCAAGTCCCTGCTGCAGCTCAAGAACTACATCCCCGCACGCAGCCAGTGGATCTTCGGCGGCGACGGCTGGGGCTATGACATCGGCTACGGCGGACTCGACCACGTGCTGGCTTCCGGCGAGAACGTGAACGTGCTCGTGCTCGACACCGAGGTATACTCCAACACCGGCGGACAGTCATCCAAGTCCACCCCTGCGGGAGCGATAGCCAAGTTCGCGGCTTCAGGAAAGAAGATACGCAAGAAGGACCTCGGAATGATGGCCATGAGCTACGGCTACGTATATGTGGCCCAGGTGGCCATGGGAGCGAGCCCCGTGCAGTTCCTCAACGCCATCAAGGAAGCCGAGGCCTACGACGGACCTTCGCTGATCATCGCGTACTCGCCCTGCATCAACCACGGACTCAAGGCCGGAATGGGACTCAGCCAGAAGGAGGAGAAGCTCGCCGTCGAGTGCGGATACTGGCACCTCTACCGCTACAACCCGACCCTTGAGGAGCAGGGCAAGAACCCCTTCACCCTCGACTCCAAGGAGCCCGACTGGACCAAGTTCCAGGACTTCCTGAAGGGAGAGGTGAGGTTCGCTTCGCTCTTCAAGCTCTTCCCCGACCACGCCGCGGAACTGCTCGAGAAGACCGAAGAGTTCGCCAGGGTCCGCCTCGAGACCTACAAGCGTCTCGCAGTCAAATAAACCGGACAACTACAGATTATCAAAATGATAAGAAAATTCATCACTTTAATGACTGCGCTTCTCGGCGCAGTCATTTTGGGATACGGACAGCAGCTGCCCGAACTCCCCAATGACCCCGCCACGAGGGTCGGCAAGCTTGACAACGGAATGACCTATTATATACGTCACAACGACAAGCCCGAGAACAGAGCCGAATTCTACCTTGCCACCCACGTGGGAGCGATTCAGGAACTGCCCGACCAGGACGGTCTCGCGCACTTCCTCGAGCACATGTGCTTCAACGGCACCAAGAACTTCCCCGGCAAGGGCATACTTGACTGGCTCCAGAGCATCGGAGCTTCGTTCGGAGGCAACGTGAACGCTTCCACCGGAGTGGAGCAGACCATCTACATGCTCAACAACATCCCCCTGGTACGCCCTACCGTGGTGGACACCTGCCTGCTCATCATGCATGACTACTCGCATTTCGTAAGCTGCGACCCTGAGGAGATAGACAAGGAGCGCGGAGTGATCCTCGAGGAGAAGCGCTCCCGCAACAACGCGCAGTGGAGAATCTCCGAGCAGGCCAAGCCCTATCTCTACGGCGACACCAAGTACGCCACCACGACCATCATAGGAAGCGAGGAGAACCTCAAGACCTTCAAGCCCGAGAGCCTCACCAGCTTCTACCACACCTGGTACCGCCCCGACCTCCAGGCCCTGATAGTGGTGGGTGACATCGACGTGGACGAGGTGGAGGCCAAGATCAAGTCGACCTTCGCCGACATTCCCGCTGCCAAGAACCCCAAGGCCAAGGACGTGATAGAGATACCTCAGAACGATGAACCCATAGTCGGAATCCTCACCGACCCCGAGGTGACTTCCGTGTCCTATGAGGTTTACTGGAAGTCACAGCCCACTCCCAGAGAGTTCCAGAACACCCAGCTCGGCCTCATGGAAGACCTCGTGGAGGGCATCGTGGGCATCGTGATGAACGAACGCCTCGCTGAGATCAGCGCTGCTCCCGACGCACCCTTCCTCGCTGCAGGCTTCGGCTTCGGCAATCTCTGCGAGACCTGCTACGCCACCTTCGGACAGGCAGTGTGCAAGGAGGACAACACACTCGCGGGATTCGAGAGGCTCATGACCGAAATCGAGAAGATGAAGCGTTTCGGCTTCACCGACAACGAGGTGGAGAGGGCCAAGACCGAACTGCTCTCGCAGTATGAGACCGCGATGAAGCAGGCCGAGACCCGCAAGAACGCGCAGTTCGTGAACCCTTTGATCTACAACTTCTTCGACAACGAGCCCTTCATGGACCCCGCCACGGAATATGAATACGCCAACGCAATCCTGCAGCAGCTCAGCGCACCCCTGATCAACCAGGGTGTCGCCGAACTCATCGGATCTGAGAACATGGTGGTTCTCTACACCGCTCCCGAGCGCGAGGGCATGGTTCACCCCACAGCCGACGAGATCAAGGCCGTGATCACCGGAGTTGAGAACGCCGAGATCGAGCGTCCCGCAGGGGAGGATGTTCCCGAGGCCTTCCTCGACGCGGCCTCACTTGCAGGAAGCAAGGTGGTCAGCCGCTCCGAGGGTCTCTACGGCTCCACCGTGGCAGAACTTGCCAACGGCGTGAAGGTCGTGATGCTCCCCACCGACTACGAGCAGGACAGGATCTCCTTCAACATCTACAAGAAGGGCGGCCAGAGCCTGATCTCCGACGAGGACATGTATTCCTTCGAATCCAACATCTGGGCGCTCTACCAGCAGAACACCGGAGTCTCCAACTTCTCTTCCACCACCGTGATGAAGATGCTCTCCGGCAAGCAGCTCTCCGTAAACCCCTACATCGACAGCTACCGCCACGGAGTCAGCGGAGTCTCCACCGGCAAGGACCTGGAGACCGCACTGCAGCTCGCATATCTCTACTTTGCGGATCCACGCTTCGACCAGAACGAGTATGACCAGGGAGTGAACCAGATCAAGGCCCTCCTGCCCAACCTCGAGTCAACTCCCGACTGGCAGCTCAACGTGGAGCTCTACAAGACAGCCTACGACAGCCCCCGACGCTTCATGCTCGACGCTGAGGTGCTTGCAAAGGCCAGCCTCGCTACTATCGAGAAGAACTACAGGGAGCTCTTCAAGGATGCCGCCGGAGCCACGATGATCATGGTCGGAGACTTCGACGTCGACACCGCACTGCCCCTCGTGGAGAAGTACGTGGGTTCCATCGCCGCCGGCGACAAGACCACCGACTGGAGCTACCGCGGCGACGGACTCGTGAGCGGACGCAAGGTCAACGACTTCGAGACCGCCATGGAGACCCCGATGGTCACCGTGGTGCAGCTCTACACCAAGGACGAACCCTACAGTGTGGAGAACATCGTGAACTACTCCGCACTCTCCTACATTCTCGACATGGTCTACACTGAGACCCTGCGCGAGGAGGAGGGCGGCACCTACGGCGCCAGCGCCATCTACGGAGTGACCAACACGCCTCACCCCACCGTCAACATGCAGGTTGTCTTCCAGACCAATCCCGAGTCCGCCGACAAGCTCCGCGAACTCGCGGTGAAGGGCATCAGCGACATCGCAGCGGACGGCCCCACCGCGGACCACTTCGACAAGGCTGCTAAGAACCTGGAGAAGGAGCTGCCCGAGAGCAAGCTCCAGAACAGCTTCTGGAGCAGCGCGCTGATGGCTCATGAGCTCTACGGCATCGATGACTACATCGCAAGCTACGAAGCGGCGGTGAAGGCTCTGACCCCCGAGAAGGTTCAGAAGGCCGCAGCCGACCTGACCGGTTCCGGCAACTTCATCGAGCTGGTGATGAGACCGGCCGCCGAATAGTACGGTTGCACCCGCATCTGACAATCAATGGAGGTCCGAAATTTCTTCCGGGCCTCCATTATTTGTGATAACATTCACGGGCAGCAAGCTTCAGATTCCAGGCTCGTAGCAGAACGTCTTTCCGGAGGTCAAGTGCCATGAGGCGGATTCCGCTGCGTATAGCAGAAGCCCGGCCCTCGATTTGAGAGCCGGGCCTTTGTCAATTCACGCCCGTGGTCCTGAACAGTCCCTACTCGGCCGAAGAAGCATATTCGAAAGGATAGGTTCCTTCCAGAGGCACGTCAACCGCATTGGTTACGGAATAATACCTCCCCTTCTCGTCAGGGACGGTCACGAACACCACCACATGGCAATTGTCGGCCACCCAATCCTCATCGAGGGCGATAGTGAACACATACTCGGAAGTCTGTCCTGCTTCCACGGTTCCGAGCGAAAAGCCGGAATAGTCGATATTGGACACCCGGCTGTCGGCATAACGGATGCAGTTGTCATGGGTGTCGTAGTCACCTGTCCACACTTCAGGGCGCTTGTTCGCCTGCTTGCCCTCGATACCGTCCTCGAGCAGCCATGCACCCACGCTGTACATGCCCGTTTCGGCAGCCTTGACAGAAGCCATCACCACGAGCTGGTTGCCGGCCAGCGAGGAGGAGACGGAGATTCCAGCCTTTGCAGGTAGCTCGGACCAGGCAAGGTCTATCATTTGCCTGAGTCCGCCTTCATCGAGATAATTGTTGTAGGAGTATGCCATGTCGGCGACTATCATTGGATAGGCTGAAACGCCCATCGCCTGGTCGAGCCGCTGCTCCAGGTATGCCGGGTCTGTATTATTATAAGTATGAGCTGCTGTATGAACTACCCTGGAGGCATAGTCCTCGTCAGCAAGCACGCTCCTGAGGATTTCAATCATTCCCGGACAGAAGCCGCATCCCGTTCCGGTGAACTGGGTCAGCAGAACCCTTTTCACGAAAGAGGTGCTCTCCGGCTCGGGATCGGCGGGAAGCTCGGGGAGTTCGAAGCCAACGGCCCGGACCTGAACCATTTCCGTCTGCTTCGTGCCGTATGCGGCCCAGAAATAATAGTTGCCGGGCTCCGTGGTCGTAAATGTCATGGAAGGAAGTTCCAGGGGCGTGTTGGTAAGCCCGTCGTAAAGGCGTACGCCTTCGGTGACAGGCACTCCGTCAGCAAGAACCTCAAGCTGCACGGCATCGATGCCGTCAGCCTCTATCACTGTAGCGGAAGCCCGGAGGACAAGAGACTTCACGGAAGGGACGGTGTCGTCATCGTCATGGTCGGCAGTTCCGGTTCCGCAGGAAGACAGCGCCGCGGCAAAGGCCGCAAGCAGTACGAAAAAGTTTATATTCTTCATATATTCTATTCTAAACAATCCATAAGAAAGCGGCCCGGAGACTGCTTCGGGCCGCCATCTTCTATTCAGGCAGCTGGCTATTCAGACTTGGAGCCGTTGAGAAACTCCTTGAACTTGTCGAGGGTCAGCACGTTGATTTCCACCTCTTCGTACTTGACCTTTGCGGACTCGGGGACAACTGTCCTTGACTTCGGCCTTGCCACGGAGGCGCTGCGGACATCGTACATAGGAGAAAGTGCGGGAGCGGAGCCGTTGCCTCCCTTCACGGAAGCCGTTGCGGAAGCCGCATCTTCAGAGCCTTTCCAGCCCTTGGTCAGAGTCAGACCGGAATCTATCCTGTATCCTCCGATAGAAGCGCCATAGGTGCTTTCCATCACAGCGTTGGGATAGAAGGGCTGAGCCTCTTCATAGCCTTCAGGAAGCAGCATCAGAGGGTTTACTGAAACAGTCTCGCCGCCGGCGGAAACCTCAACGGGAAAAGCCGCATCAACAGGCACGGCATAGCCGCCGTCATATTCATAGTTGACCGTCAGATAGCCCGCATCGGGATTGTTTCCGGCAAGATAGTAGGATCCGTTGTAGGTCCACGCAGTGAGAGGACTCATGGTGACGGAGTTGAAAGGCGCGGTCACACTGCCGTCGGCAGCCACCTCCAGATACCACTTCGGGCCGAAGTCATAGAAGAGAGAAGCCACGTCGTATCCGCTGTAGTCGGGATTGCAGAACAGCTCGTAAGGAGTCTGCGCGGAGAACAGAGGATAGGGTGAATCCTCCTCGTAGCCGAATCCGAGGCAGAGCAGGCGGTTCTGCCCGCGCACCTTGGCGTTGAAGGCCTCGGCCTCGAGCTTGAACTCCTCATAGAGGGCGTCCACCTCATCCTTTGACATGTCGGGATAGAGCTCGTATACATTCTCGGGAAGAGTCTCGGGATAGTCGTTGATACCGTTATAAACCGTCACCTTGGTGGCCATTGGTCCGAGGCTGGTATACACGCCGTTATAATAGTCATGCTGGGAGACTTCAGCGGTCATCGTCCAATCGCCGGGGAGCTCGTCGAACAGAGCGGACTCCACTCTCTCTCCAGCAGGCTGATAAGGGGTGGACTGCACGGCCACCGCGCTGCCGCCTTCCTCGACCACATTCGGGGTCATCTCCTCGTTATATCCCATCACGGCGATTTTTGTCGCCATTCCATCGACGGAGTTGAAGTACACGTTATAGCCTTCCTCGCTGTTGATGAGTTCAACTTCGGCGGCAGAGAATGCGTTGCCATAAGAGGAGAGAATCTGGGAATAGTCCATGTATTCGAGCAGGCTCTGCCACTCTCTCTCGTAGTTGGCGTTGTAGGCAGCCGAAACCACAGGTACGCTGCCAGTGTTCTTGATGTTGAACCCTACGGTGAAAGGATCGTCGCTCTCATCTCCGCCGATGGGGGAGACGGTGATTACGGGAGCCGCGAGGGTCTTGGGAGTAGTGTCGAACTCAAGATGCTGGAAAGACTGGCTGGTTCCCTCGGCATCGCCCATGGAAGTTATGAGCAGGTGGAAATGCGAGTCGGCGGGTACCTCATAGAAAATGTCGGACAGCTGCAGAACCTGGTTGCCTGAAAGCGACAGCGCACCGTTCATGAAGGCGTTCTCCGTGGTCACGAACCACTGGAGGTTGGATTCGTCATTGTCGAGATACGAAAGCATATACTCGTAGGTCGCCTGGTCGAGAACGAACACGCAATACTGATAGACTTCTTCGTCAGGAGTCAGGGTGATGGTTCCCTTGACGGCCTGGATATCCATCTGGACATCCACATCGGCGTCGAGCAGGGCGGGCTCGCGGAGATAGACCACGGTCTCGGCATGATGTCCGGTCCAGTAGTTCGCCTCGTTGGCGATTGCGTCGGGATCTGCGAAGAAGCCTTCGTAGTCAAAGAGAGGAGTGATATAGCCCTCTCCGCTCCAGGACTCTCCCCACGCGAATTCGCCGACCTTGAACACTATCGGCGAGCCGGGCACAAAGAAGTTGTGGAGATACAGCTGCTCCTCGCTGTTGTCGAAGGTCATGGTCTGGGACTTGTCGATGTAATATTCCAAGCCGCCATTGGATGCCATGAACTCAGCGTCTGGAGTCACTCCCATGAAGCCGTTCTTGTTCATATTGTAGGTGAACAGGTCGGTGACGAGATACCTAAGAGCGTTGCCGGCGGAGGTCACGCTCTCAGGAACCATGACATGAACCCTGAAACTGCCGTAGTCAGTCTCGACCACTGTCAGAGGTTCGGTGTAGTCCGTGGTGGTGAAGGTTGCGGTCAGAACTTCGTCGTAATACTCGTCCTCGACGGTCTTCGCAGCGAGGTATACGGTGTAGTTCGCATTTCCCTCAAGCCCGCTTACGGTGAACTCGTTGTCGCCGTCAACACAGGCGGCGACGGTTCCGGTTGCGAAAAGCACGTCAGGCACAGGTGCGGTTCCGGGCTCTTCGGAATAAACGGCCCAGGCATATTCACTTATGCGGCCGGTGTGGAGGTTGAGAACGGCTTCAGTGGCTCCGACTGTCGTCACCGAGAGTTCTGCTGTGGGGGGATCAGGAGTTTCGTCCAAAGGTTTGGCACATCCTGCAAGCATTCCGCCAAGAAGCACGAGACTGGTCGCGAGGGCGAAATACGTTGTGATTGGTTTACGCATAGATTATGGTTTTTAAATGGTTAAGCAATTGCCTGTACTACTAACCGTATAAGCGGTACATAACTAGCCTGGAAGCAAAAGTATGTATTCGAAATTTATTTTGCAAATTTTTCTCTTGTCGCAACTTGCTGACTTACAATGCGGCATGGCGACAGTTTCGTAAGTTGCAGTTCCGTTTTGCTTGCTATTCGGAACATTTCTGGCCGTTCTGGTTCAAGCTTTTCATATTTCGGCACATTTTTTTTAGCAATCTTGTATTTTTTATTGGATTTATACTGCGGCAGGCATATACGGCACGGGAGGCGGAAGATTTGGGGAAAGCCTCCCCTTGCCGCATAGGCCTGCCGCCAATAATCCGACGGCGGTGCTTTACATGCCGCAGACGGGCATCCGGGGAATGCGTCCTTTGCCGCACATGCCTGCCGCTCATAATCCCGATAGCAGTGCAATGCACGCCACAGACGGGCGCCAACCGAAAAATCAGGGCTAAAGCGAGCTGTAGATGATCTGCCCGTCGCAGAGCACACAGCGCACGACGGACGAATCGGCCGAATAGACGTAGTTCGAAATCAGGTTGTGGCAGGGCTGCATACGGCTCTGACCGAGGTCGACCAGCACCGCGTCGGCGAGCTTGCCCCTGGCTATCTCCCCGGCATCGATTCCGAAGGCCCCGGCCCCGTTGACCGTCGCCCAGCGGAAAATCTCGGCTGCGGGCAGCAGGGCCGGATCTCCATTGACCTTGGCCAGCAGGGCGGCGAACTTCATATCCTCCCGGAGGTCGAGATTGTTGTTCGAGGAGGCTCCGTCGGTGCCGAGCGTCAGGCGGCAGCCGGACTCCAGCGCGAGCTCGTAGGGGAAACGGCCGCTCCCGAGCTTCATGTTGGAGCAGGGGCAGTGCGACACCGTCACCCCGCGCTCCGCAAGTATCTTCCACTCCTCCGCGTCGACATGGACGCAGTGCGCGGCGATCACGTCCGGTCCGAGGAAGCCGAGCGAGTCGAGATAGCGCACGGGGGTGGTCCCGTGGTCGCGTATGCAGTTCTCGACCTCGGTGCGGGTCTCGGCGAGGTGTATGTGCAGGCGCAGACCATTCCTGCGCGCGAACGAAGCGGCACGCTTAAGTTTGTCGGGCCCTACGGTATAGACCGAATGGGGCGCCATCACGAGCTGGATGCGGCCGCCGCTGGGATCCTTCCAGTCCCGGACGAACTGCATCTTCTGCTCCTCGACCGACTTGCTGTGGTTCTCCATCACGGTGATGCCTATGGCGGCACGCATGCCCGACTCGTCGACCGCCTTTATAGTCTCCTCGATGTCGAAGTACATGTCGGAGAAGAACACGCTGCCGGAGGAAATCATCTCCTTGACGGCTATGTCGCTGCCGCGACGTATGTCCTCGGGGCCCAGTTTGTCCTCGAAGGGCCAGACGTAGTCCTGCAGCCACTGCTCGAGGGGCATGTCGTCGGCGTACCCGCGCAGCAGGGTCATCGCGGCGTGGTTGTGGGTGTTGTAGAGCGCCGGCAGAATCGCCATGCCCTCAGCCTCCACCGTCTTGTCGGCCGGAGTGTCCGAGGGGGCGTCGAGGTCGGCGAAGCGTCCGTCGCTTATCAGGATGCTGGAGACCCTGCCTTCGTGGCTCACGTTCCTCAGCAGTATTGTGCGAGGTGCGCGGAATCTGTTCTCCAGATTCGCGCACTCGCGGAGCACGACTTCCGCCTGAGCGAGCATCTGACGGCCCCTTGCGGTGAGTTCAACCCCGCCCCTGCTGCGGTAGAGCAGACGCGTTCCCGCGAAGCGCTCAAGTTCGGCTATGTTCTGGCTCACGGCGGGCTGTGACACCCCGAGAGCCCTGGCGGCGGCGGTGAAGCTGCCGAGTCTCGCCACTTCGGCGAAGACTTTCAGTCGGAAATCTTCTATCATATTCTACTTGCAAAATATCTTGACGAGTCTTCGAATTCTTCCTTCATCTGCCGGATCTCGTCGGCTGCGGCCTTCTCCCCGAAGAGTTCGAGCAGACGCAGACCGGCCTCCGTGGCGGAGTCGAAACCATATATGGAGGCGTGGAGCCTCACGTCGGCCTTGATCGCATAGGGAAGCCCCTCTCCGGCCGCCGTGTCGAGATATGCCAGGGCGAAGGCCGCAAGGTCGGAGAGCTCCTCCTTCGGGAATCCTTCGTCGGCCAGGGCGCCGCCCAGCTGGAAACTGTAGATCCTGCCCAGATAATAGGCGGCGAGCGGAGAATCCCCCTCGTTCCAGGCAGTCTCAAGCATCTTGTAGAAATCCTGCCGCTCCAGGTTCCCGACATAGACGTCCGTCCCGCAGAGATGATCATCCGAGATGCAGTAATAGTCGGTCATCGCCTTCTCGGCAAGCGCGTCGGGATCCGCGGCGAAGTCCCCGAGCATCTCGCTCAGGTCGCTGAGAGAGGTGCCGTGCCTCTGTCCGAACCTTCTGACAGCCTCGTCGGGCAGGTCGGCTGAACGCATCAGCGCCGCTATCTCCACGGCGGCCTTCGCAACTCCGTCTTCCATCAGCGAGGTCAGCCGGAGCACGCCTCCGGTCTCATCCAGGCCGCGCCTGACCAGCATGCACGCAGTTTCCACCTCTCCAAGCCGGTCGCCGGAGAGCGAATCGGCCTTCTCCCTGAAGCCCCGGGCCTCGTCGTAGCGGCCTTCATACTCGGCGATGCTGCCGGCACGAAGCCATGCCCCGGCCGAACCGAGGCGTCCGCCAGCCCAGACGAACCAGTCCTTCGCCTGCTTGAAACGCACGTTGCCGTATTTCGGAAGAAAGGAGAGCAGGGCTATCTGCATGCCGCACTCTCCCCTACGGGGATAACGGCTGGCGGAGGCGGCCTTGTAGTACCAGCGGACGGCATGGTCGGTCGCGCCGGAGCGGGAGAGCCCTGTCACCGCAGGCTCCGCGTCGCGGTAGAAGTCTCCGAGGGCCTCGCAAAGGCGCAGGTCCCCGGATTCGGCCGCACGCTGCGGGCCGGAGATCAGGTCAAGCACTTCCCGGCTGCGGGCCGCATCGCCGTCCGCAGCAATACGCGCCGCATCCCAGACCTGCAGCAGCAGCCGGTCCTCCTCCCGTTCCTTCTCGATGATGAAAGCTTCGTCCCTCATGTCGCCGTCCGTTTACAATACAGGCATCTTCGGTCTCACAGCCGGTGGTCCGGGGAGCTCGGAGATGCCTGACGGGCCTTTATCGCCAAAAATATCTATTCGTCGGGTGATATTGCTCCCATGGGGCAGGCGTCGGCGCAGGCGCCGCAGCTGATGCACACATCGGGATCGATTGAATAGACATCACCCTCCTTGATTGCTCCGGAAGGGCATTCGCTCTGACATGAACCACAAGCCACGCAGACGTCAGGATTGATTTTGTAAGCCATTTTTTTTATCTTTTTAAGTTAAGCACAGGCAAAAGTACATAGTTAATTCCGAAATCTCAAATTTTTTCACGGCGATTGGCGGCGGTCCCGCTTTTGCAGATAAATCGGCGGTTTTTTGTAACTTTGCTGACGATATGAATACTTTGCTGACTTTTCTTCTGGCACTGGCTCTCAACGCCCCTTTCGAGATCGACAAGACAGTACACGACTTCGGAAAGGTGAGCCAGAAAGACGGCCCGGTGAGCTGCACCTTCACCATCACCAACACCGGGGAGGAGCCCCTCTCGATATTCGCCGTGGTGTCCAGCTGCGGCTGCACCGGCGCGACCTGGCCCCATGAGGCCATAGAGCCGGGCGAAAGCGGGGAGATTTCGGCCTCGTTCACCAACGACGAGGGCCCCTATCCCTTCGACAAGGTGCTCACGGTCTACACCTCGGCCCAGAAGAAGCCGATATTGTTGCATATGAAAGGAGTGGCGACGAAGTGATGGCAGAACTCAACTACACCGACGAAAACATAAAGACTCTCGAGGGCGTCGAACATATCCGGATGCGTCCGGGCATGTATATCGGCCGCCTCGGGGACGGAAAGAATCCGGAAGACGGCATCTACGTGATGCTCAAGGAGATAATCGACAACTCCATCGACGAGTTCGCGATGGGCTTCGGCAAGGAGATACGCATCACGATCGAGGAAGGAAGGGTGTCGGTGCGCGACTTCGGCCGCGGAATCCCTCTGGACTCCCTGATCAGGGCGGTGAGCATACTCAACACCGGAGGAAAGTTCGACGACAAGGTGTTCAAGAAGTCGGTGGGGCTCAACGGAGTCGGCACCAAGGCGGTCAACGCCCTGTCCTCCGACTTCAAGGTCAGCTCGTTCAGGGACGGCCAGTGCTCCTGGGCCGAATTCGAGCGCGGCGTGCTCAAGGACAGCGGAAAGGCCGAGAGCAGGGAGAAGAACGGCACGCTGGTGAGCTTCACCCCCGACAGCCTGATGTTCGACGGCTACGCCTACGACATGAAGTTCGTGGAGAACATGGTCAAGAACTACTCCTATCTCAAAAAAGGCCTGACCCTGACCCTCAACGGGGTCTCTTACAGGTCCGAGAACGGACTGCTCGACCTCGTGAACGAGAACCTCAACGAAGAGCCGCTCTACCCTCCCATCCACATCGAGGGAGAGGACATCGAGATAGTGCTGAGCCACTGCAACGCCTACGGCGAGAACATAGCCTCCTTCGTCAACGGCCAGAACACCATCCACGGAGGAACGCACCTGGCGGCCTACAAGGAGGCCGTAGCGAAGACCCTCAAGGACTTCTTCAAGAAGAACTACGAACCCGCCGACTGCCGCCAGGGCATCATCGGCGCCATCAGCATACAGATCCAGGAACCCAACTTCGAGGGCCAGGCCAAGACCAAGCTGGGCTCCAACTACATGTGGGAGAAGCAGTATCAGGACGAGAACGGGGCGCTCAGGGTGGACATAGGCCCGACCATACGCTCCTACGTCAACGACTTCGTGTCGAAGAACCTCGACAACTACCTGCACATCCACCAGGAGATAGTGCCCGTGATCGAGGAGAAGATCAAGGCGTCGCAGCAGGAGCGCGAGGAGATCTCGGGCATCCAGAAGAAGGTGCGCGAGCGCAACCGTCGCAGCAGCGTCTACAACAAGAAGCTCAGGGACTGCCGTTTCCACTACAACGACAAGATTACGGCGAAGAACCAGGAGGACGTCGAGAACTCCTCCATCTTCATCACCGAGGGCGACTCCGCGAGCGGGACCATCACCAAGGCGCGCAACGCCAACAGCCAGGCCGTCTTTTCGCTCAGGGGAAAGCCCATCAACTGCTATAAGGAGAGCCGCAAGAAGGTTGCCGAGAACGAGGAGCTCAACCTGCTCGTCTCCGCCCTCGGAATCGAGGACAACATCCAGAACCTGCGCTACAACAACATCATCGTGGCCACCGACGCCGACGACGACGGAATGCACATCAGGATGCTGGTGCTGACCTTCTTCATGAAGTACTACCCCGAACTCATACGCGACGGGCACGTGCACATCCTTCAGACTCCCCTGTTCCGCGTGCGCAACAAGAAGGAGACCCGCTACTGCTACAGCTCCGAGGAGAAGGCCAGGGCGGTGAGCCAGCTGAAGGCCGGCGTCGAGATCACGAGGTTCAAGGGTCTGGGAGAAATCTCCGAAAACGAGTTCGTCCGCTTCATAGGCCCCGACATGCGCCTCGACGACGTGAGCATAGCCGACGGCGAGTCGATTTCGTCCATACTCGAATTCTACATGGGCGACAACACCCTCGACCGCCAGAACTTCATCCGCCGCAACCTGCGGAGCGAAGAGGAGCTCGAAGACATAAACATCTAGGCAATGAACTTCTACGGACTGGTAATGAAAATCTGGGGGTGGAAGGCCGACAGCGGCGCCGCTCCTGAAGAGAAATGCGTGATTCTGGGCGTGCCCCACACGAGCATAGCCGACTTCATCGTGTCCTATTTCTACTACAAGAGCCTGGGGCACACGGCCCACGTGATGATCAAGAAGGAGTTCTTCGTGGGTCCGCTCGGCTGGCTGCTGCGCAAGTTCGGGTGCATCCCGGTGGACAGGACCAGCGGGGCCACCGTGGTCAAGAGCGTGATATCCGAAATGGAGGCCGCCAAAGGCGAGTTCCACCTGTGCATCGCCCCGGAGGGCACCAGGAAGGCCGTGAAGAAGTGGAAGATGGGCTACCACACCATCGCGAGGGCCCTCGACTGCCCTGTCTACCTCGGCTACTTCGACTGGGGGAAGAAGCGCGTGAGCATAGGCGAGCGCTTCATCTGCTCCGACGACGCCAAGGCCGACACCGCCCTGATACAGCAAAAGTACGAGGCCCTTCACCTCACGGCGAGGCACCAGGAAGGGTATTGCACACATTGAAAATTCTTTCTATCTTTGCAACCCCTCGAAATGAGGGGTTATTCATTTTAAACAAACATAACAGAAATGATCAAACAGTACGAAACCGTTTTCATTGCAACTCCCGTTTTGTCTGAAGCCCAGATGAAGGAAGCGGTTGCCAAGTACACCAAGCTCATCACCGACAACGGAGGTGAGATCGTGTATCAGGAGGACTGGGGTCTCAAGCAGCTTGCATACCCCATCCAGCACAAGACCTCAGGATTCTACTACCTGATTGAGTTCAAGGCCGAGCCCGAGTTCGTGGCCACCCTCGAGACCCAGTACCATCGTGACGAGCGCATCCTCCGCTACCTCACCGTAGCCCTCGACAAGCACGCCGTCGCATACGCCGAGCACCGTCGCCAGACCCGTGCGGCCAAGGCTGCGGCTCCCAAGCCCGCTGCAGAGCCCGTAGAGGCCGCTCCCGCAGTTGCAGAGCCCGCCGCAGAGTCAGAGAACACAGAGAACGCAGAAGCATAAAGGAGGAAGCACCATGGCAAATTCATCCAACAACGAAATCCGTTATCTGAACCCTCCCACCGTAGAGGTTCGCAAGAAGAAGTACTGCCGTTTCAAGAAGGCGGGAATCAAATACGTGGACTACAAGGATCCCGAGTTCCTCAAGAAGTTCCTCAACGAGCAGGGCAAGATCCTCCCCCGCCGCATCACCGGAACCTCACTCAAGTTCCAGCGCAAAGTGGCTCAGGCAGTGAAGCGCGCGCGCTCACTCGCACTTCTCCCTTATGTAACTGACCTCCTTAAATAATTGAAGCGTTATGAAAATCATCCTTAAAAAAGAAGTTGCCAATCTCGGCGAGGCCGGAGATGTGGTGGAAGTAAAGACCGGTTACGCTCTCAATTATCTTGTACCTCAGGGCTACGCTTCAGTAGGAACCAAGTCTGCTCTCAAGCAGCACGAGGAGACTCTGCGCCAGAGGGCTCACAAAGAGGCCAAGCTCGTGGCTGACGCCGAGGCTCTCGCAGCCAGGATCAGCGCCGTGGAGATCAAGATCTCAGCCAAGGTCGGCGAGAACGGCAAGCTCTACGGTTCAGTCACCTCCGCCCAGGTTGCCGAGGTTCTCGCAGCAGCAGGCATCGAGGTGGAGCGCAAGAACATCTCCGTTCCCGACATCAAGGAGCTCGGAGAGTTCGAGGGCAAGGTAAAGTGCTACAAGGGCGTATTCGCCGACATCAAGGTGAACGTCGTAGCCGCCGAGTAGTATTCCCGGCTCCTTCCGGAGCAGAATGCAGCATACTGGAACCGACCCGCAGGGGTCGGTTTCTTTTTTTGTAATTTTGCACGATGGAAAGTTCACCCGACAGAAAGACCGGCCTCGGGCCGCTGGTGTGCTGCAAGCCGGAACTGCTGGTTCTCGGCTCGCTGCCCGGCGACAGGTCACTCGCCCTCCGGGAGTACTACGGACACCCGCAGAACCGCTTCTGGAAGGTCATAGCCGCCCTGAACGGAGAAGCCTGCCCTGCGGGCTACGAAGAGAAGAAGGCGCTTCTCGCACGCTGCCGCACGGCTCTCTGGGACGTGTACCGTGCCGCAAGCAGGCCGGGCAGCATGGACTCCGACATCAGGATGGGAGAGTTCAACGACATCGCCGGGCTGCTTAGACGTCATCCGGGTATAAGGACCGTCGCCCTGAACGGCAGCACCGCGGCAAGAGCCTTCGACTCCTATCTGAAAACTCTGGACGCGGATTCCGCCGCGTCCGTCGCCCGGCTCAAGCTGCTTCGAATGCCGAGCACGAGCCCGGCGAACGCGCGCTGGACCATGGAGAAACTGGTCGCGGCCTGGAGGGAGGCCCTGCCGGCAGAAAACAAAAAGTCCCCGGAGGAAACTCCTTCGGGGACTTCCGAGGTGCGTAGCGGAATCGAACCACTGTAACAGGTTTTGCAGACCTGTGCCTGACCACTCGGCCAACGCACCGTTCGAGGACTGCAAATATAGGAAAAATTTCTTAATTTTGAAAAATCAGAAGAGCTGCAGGAAAAATATGATACGCAACATCATCTTCGACTTCGGTTCCGTGCTCGTCGACTGGAATCCCGAACTCCTCTACGGACCGTATTTCAACGACAAGGCCCGCATGGACATGTTCCTCACCGAAATCTGCCCCCACTCCTGGAACGTACAGGCCGATGAAGGCCGCAGCACCGCTGAAATCACCGAAGAGAGAGTGGCCATGTTCCCCGAATGGGAGAAGGAGATACGCATGTATTACGGACGCTGGGTCGAGATGATGGGAGACCAGATTCCCGGAATGCAGGAGGTCGTGGAAGACCTCAGACGCCGCGGCTTCAGGCTCTACGGACTCTCCAACTGGTCGGCCGAGACCTTCTACCTCGTGCGCCACGACTATCCCGTGTTCGGCCTGCTCGACGGCTTCATCATCTCGGGAGAGGTCAAGTGCGCGAAACCTGACCCTGGAATCTACCGGACCCTGCTCAGGCACTTCGACCTGAAGCCGGAGGAATGTCTGTTCATCGACGACAACCCGGCCAACGTAGCCGCCGGCGAGGCGGAAGGAATCAGGGGGACGGTCTTCACTTCAGCGGAGCAGCTGAAGCGGGTGCTGGCGGAAGTTCTGCCAGAATAGTCTCGCAGGCGCGCACTATCTGCCCGGGCGACACCAGCACCTTCGCGTCGAGAGGAAGGAAGACGTCGATGCGCGAACCGAACTTGATGATGCCGCACTGCTCGCCCGCCCTGGCCTCTTTCTCCCTGCCGGCATAATTCACGATGCGGCGCGCGAAGCCTCCGGCAATCTGCTTGAAGAGCAGCTCGTTGCCGTCGTCGGTGATGATGCAGGTGCAGGTATGCTCGTTCTCCAGCGAAGCCTTGGGCTTGAACGCCAGGAAATGCTCTCCGGGATAATATCTGTAGTGGCTGACCCTGCCGTCGACGGGCCAGAAATTGGCGTGCACGTCGAAGAAGTTCATGTACACCGACACCTGAAGGCAGTCGCGCTTCAGGTATTCGCTCTCGAAGGCGCGCTCCACGATGACCACCTTACCGTCGGCCACCGAGCTCACCTCGCGGCCGTTGCCGCAGCGCCTGCGCTTCGGCACGCGGAAGAAGCAGGTCTGCCACACGCACACCCACACCAGGCCGGCCGACAGGGGCCAGCTCAGCCAGGGCAGATGGACATAGCGCAGCAGCACGAAAATCACGGCGGCGCAGCCGATGTAGAATCCGGCGATTATTCCGTATGAATTGCGGTCTATCTTCACGAGAACGACTTGATAAAACCGGCGAGGGCCGCCAGTGCCATGATGAGCACCAGCGCCCCAAGCCAGCGTTTGGTAGATTTTCTGACTCCTCCTGTGGCGGAATTCGCTTTCATCGGCAGGAATCTGCGGCTACGATGCCGTAGCGGCTTCGATCTTCTTGAGCATGGCGAACATGATGAGGCCCGCGATCACGCAGAGCGCCATGAGTATCGCCCAGTTGGCCCAGAGCGGAACGTTCATCCAGAGCAGTCCGGGGATGGAGCTCAGATAGTTGCCCACCGCGGTGGCTGCGAACCAGAGGCCCATCATGAGGCCCTTGTACTTGGGAGGAGCCACCTTGGAGACGAAGGAGATTCCCATAGGGCTGAGCAGCAGCTCGGCAAAGGTCAGCACGAGATAGGTGCCCATGAGGTAGGTGGGAACCACGGGGTCGGGCGACACCGTGCCCTGGAGCTCTGCGGGCGAGGCCTGTCCGAGCGAACCGGATATCATGATGAGGTAGCCGAGAGCGGCTATGAACATGCCTATTCCTATCTTCTTGGGGGCCGAAGGTTCGAGTCCGTTGGGATGTGCCTTGGTCTTCTTTGCGGCCAGCGAGCTGAACAGCGCTATCGAGAGCGGGGTCAGGAACACCACGAAGAAGGGGTTGAACTGCTGGAAGAGCTGGGGCTGGATGTCGAGCCTCGCGGGCATGCCGGTGTAGATGGCGTAGGCGCCGCCCCAGAGCAGTATCGTCACGGCCCCGCAGCCTATCTTGCCGAGAGGCTTCTCCGACTGGAAGGTTCCGAACAGGGTGTAGATGGACACGGCGATCAATGCGAGTATCCAGATGTTGAAGCCCATGCGCGTCCAGCCTTCGGCGTAGCTCTGGGTGTAGTCACGCGCGAACCAGGTCAGCGACTGCCCGTTCTGGTGGAAGGCCATCCAGAAGAAGATCACCACGGCGAACACGAGGCAGAGAGCCACGACGCGCTCCTTGGTCTGCTTCGGGGAGAGCTCCTCCACGTGCACGGTTCCGCCGGAGGCGGCTGCCTGCTTGGCGTTCACGTCGGCGTGCCTGAACCAGCCGCGGCAGGCGAAGTAGATGCACACTGAGACTATCAGCGACACGCAGGCCACCGCGAATCCCATGTTGTATGACGAAGAAAGGTTCTCGATGTAGTAGCTGCAGAAGTCGGCGGTCGGCATCGACGCGACTTCGGGGGTCATCAGCGACTGGAGCTCGCTCAGGTGCGCGCTGTTGGCGGCGGTGATGGTGCCGTCGAGATACTGGTGCGCGAGCGCCGGGATGTCGGCCTTGTAGATGAGCCCCGCGTTGGACAGGAACTTGTTGGTGATGGCCGTGGCTGCCGAAGGTGCGAACATCGCGCCGATGTTGATGGCCATGTAGAACAGGCTGAACGCGGCGTCGCGGCGCGAAGAGTACTTCGGGTCATCGTAGAGATTGCCCACGAGCACCTGCAGGTTGCCCTTGAACAGGCCGGTGCCCACCGAAATGAGCAGCAGGGCGCCCATCATCAGGGCTATGCCGAAGAAGTTGTCGCCGGTGGGGACAGCGAGCGCAAGGTATCCGAGGAACATCACGGAGATTCCGACGACCACGCACTTGCCGTAGCCTATCCTGTCGGCGAGCCATCCGCCCACGACGGGCATGAAGTAGACTGCTGCGAGGAAAATTGAGTAAATCTGGCTTGACACCGCCTGGTCCCAGCCGAACTTGGCCTGGAGGAACAGCATGAAGATGGCAAGCATGGTGTAGTATCCGAAGCGCTCGCCGGTGTTGGCAAGCGCAAGCGCATACAGACCTTTTGGTTGACCTTTGAACATATAGCGGATTATTTAAAGTTCATTCCCGGCCGCCGCCGCGCGGAAGCCCGAATTACAAATTAAATAAAATCTCGGCATTGATACAAGTTTTATGCGTTTGTCGCCAATGTTAAAATTTAATATATTTGTAGTATCATGGATAAAACGGGGAAAATAGGAAGCACGGCGCTGCATGTCCTGACATGGCCGCTGTCCCGGCTTCCTCTGGGTTTCCACCGGGCCTGCGGCCGCTTCATCGGCCGGTTGGCCGGCCGGGTCGTCTCCTACCGCCGCGACGTGGTGATGACGAACCTCGCCCGCTGTTTCCCCGGAATGCGCTACGACGAGCTGACGGCGACCTGCAACCGCTTCTACGCCCATCTGGGCAAGGTGTTCACCGAGGCGCTGTGGTTCGGGGGCTGCACCGACCCCCAAAGGCTCGTGCGCAGCCGCATCGTGACCCTGACGAACCCGGAAGTCGTGAACCGCCTCCACGAACTCGGCAGGAGCGTGATCGTGCTGAGTTCCCACTGCGGGAACTGGGAGCTCTACGGCGGCATCGTGAGCTACCCCCGCCCCGAAAGGCTGGCCTATCCCGAAAACGACATCTGCGTGGTGTACCGCCGGCAGTCCAGCCCCGTCTGGGACAGCTTCCTGAGCCGCAACCGCATCGCGCCGGTGGTGGACAAGGGCCACTACGACGGGATGGTGGAGTCCTTCAGCATAATGCGCTACGTGCTGAAGAACCGCGGGACACAGAAGATGTATATCTTCCTCAACGACCAGTACCCCTACACCGCCAAGTCCAGGGTCGGCGTGAGTTTCATGGGCCAGGACACCTGGGCCATGGACGCGGCCGAGCATCTGGCCCGCCGCATGGGGTTCGCGGTGGTCTACCTGAGCTTCCGCGAGAAGGAAGACGGCAGCTATGAAATGAGCTTCACCCCGCTCTGCGACGACGCCTCAGCCGTGCCGGAGGGTGAGATATTCCACAGATACTTCGAACTGCTGGAGCAGGACCTCAGGCTGCAGCCGTGGAACTACCTGTGGACCCACAAGCGCTGGAAATGACGAAAACTGACCATACTAATCAATAAAGACATGACCATCAAAGACCTTCAACCTTCCGTAGTCTGGAACAATTTCTACGGACTTACCCGCTGCCCCAGGCCTTCCAAGCACGAAGAGGCGGCACGTGAATACATCCTCAAATGGGCCGAGGAGCGCGGCATCGACGCCCGCGCCGACGAGACCGGCAACGTGATCATCCGCGTGCCCGCCACCCCCGGCTATGAGAACCGCAAGGGAGTGATACTCCAGGTACACATGGACATGGTGCCCCAGAAGACAGCCGACAAGGTGCATGACTTCCTCACCGACCCCATCGAGACCATCATCGACGGCGACTGGGTGACCGCCGACAGGACCACCCTCGGAGCCGACAACGGAATGGGAGTCGCCCTCGCGATGGCGGTGGCCGAGTCCAAGGACCTCAGGCACGGCCCCGTCGAGATTCTCGTGACCTACGACGAGGAGACCGGAATGACCGGAGCCAAGGCTCTGAAGCCCGGAATGCTGGAGGGAGAACTTCTGCTCAACCTCGACTCCGAGGATGAAGAGGAACTCTGCATAGGCTGCGCCGGCGGACTTGACGCAGTGGCCGACTTCAAGTACAAGACCTTCAAGACCCAGGCAGGCTACGTAGGCTACAGACTGAACGTGAAGGGCCTCTCAGGCGGACATTCCGGCATGGACATCTCCCTCTACAGGGCCAACGCCAACAAGGTGCTCGCCAACGCCCTGATTCCCGTGATGGAGAAATACGCCGTCAAGCTCGTCTCCTTCAACGGAGGCAGCCTGCGCAACGCCATCCCCTTCGAGGGAGAGGCCGAGATCGCGGTACCCGCCGAGAGAGCCGCAGCCGTAGTCCGCGCCGTGAAGAAGAACTTCGCCGAAGTCACCGCAAGGTACAAGGAGAGCGACCCCGGAATGAAGTGCTCCATCGAGAGAACCCGCAAGCCCGCTGCCGAATACATCGAGGAGGGAGTCGCGCTGAACGCAATGAAGGCCATCTCCGCCTGTCCTTCCAACGTAATCCGCATGAGCCAGAGCATGCCCGGCCTCACCGAGACCTCCATCAACCTCGCGGTGGTGAGGACAGGACGCGGACACCTCAAGGTGGCCTCCCTGCTCAGGAGCGCCGTGGATGAGTCCAAGGCCGAACTTGCCAGCCGAGTAAGGTACATCTTCGAGTTCGCCGGCGCCGACGTCAAGTTCAGCGGAGGATACAGCGGATGGATACCCAAGCCCGACACACCGATGATCGCGATGATCGACGGCATCCACCGCAAGCTCTTCGGAAAGCCGATGAACATAATGGCCACCCACGGAGGCCTCGAATGCGCCCTGCTCGGGGCGAAATACCCCCACTGGCAGATGGTTTCCATGGGTCCCACCGTGCTCTACCCCCACTCCCCCGACGAGAAGGTGAACATCCCTTCAGTACAGCATGTGTGGGAGCTGCTCAAGGCGGTGCTCGAGGCTATTCCCGAGAAATAGGAATGACCGGGCGGACCAGAGAACAGCTCATGGCGTGGGCCGAGAAATACAACGACCCCGCCTGGTTCGAGAACGACCCCATAGCCTTCCCCCGGGAGTTCGTCCGCAGGGGCGCTGGGCTTCAGGACATCGAGGTGGCGGCAGTCTTTGCCGCCCACTTCGCCTGGGGGCGCCGCTCGATGATAGTGAGGGACTGCGAACGGCTGTTCGACTTCATGGAATGGAAGCCCTACGACTACGTGATGTCCGGCGACTGGAGAGACGACCCCGTCAGCATCCACCGCACCGTCAAGTGGTCGGACACCGCGGCGATCTGCAGCCGCCTCAGGGACTGGTACCTGCAGTCCGGCTCGCTCGAAAGCCTCGGGACCGAGGGCCTCAGGGAGAGGATATACGGACAGAAGCCTGACCGCAGGGCTCCGAACAAGAAGATCAACATGCTCCGCAGGTGGATGGTCCGCAACGACGGAAAGGTGGACCTGGGCCTCTGGAGCCACAGCTCCCCCGCGGAGCTCATAATACCGCTCGACGTCCACGTCCACGACCAGGCCCTGGCCCTGGGGCTCACCTCCAGGAGGCAGAAGGACATCGCGACGGCGGCGGAGATCACCGACAGCTTCAGGGACATTTTCCCTGGCGACCCCGCCAAGGGGGACTTTGCACTTTTCGGATACGGAATAGACAATGCCTAATCTGTACATAATATCTGGATGCAACGGCTCCGGCAAGACTACGGCTTCCTACACCCTGCTGCCGGACCTGCTGGACTGCAGGCAGTTCGTCAACTCCGACGAATTCGCCAAGAGCCTCTCGCCCTTCGACCCCGCCGCGGCGTCGATCACGGCGAGCCGCTATATGATGATGAAGGTCAACTACATGCTCGGGCGCTACGAAGACTTCAGCATAGAGACCACGCTCGCCACCCGCTCCCTCGTGAAGATAATCGAGGAGGCGCAGTCTGTGGGCTACGAGGTCACCATACTCTACTTCTGGCTGAACTCCCCCGAGCTGGCCGTCCGCAGGGTGAAGGCGCGCGTGGCCGCAGGAGGCCACGACATTCCGGAGAACGTGATCCGACGCCGCTACGTGATGGGGCTCAAATATTTCTTCGAGACCTACAAGCCTCTCTGCGACCACTGGGTCCTCGCCGACAACTCCAAGTCGCCCTTCACGGTGGTGGCCAGGGGGAGCAAGCACCTGAGCTACATTATAGACAACGAAAAGTTCCACACCATCTGGAACATAGTATATCCGAATGAAGAATATTGACAGATTCGCAGTCACCGAAGACCAGCTCCGCGCCCTCGTGGCCGAAGGTCTGAAGGACGGCGGAGACTGGTGCGACCTCTATTTCGAGGACACGGTCTACAACGACTTCCTGCTGCGGGACTCCGAGGTGAGCTCGGCCGGCTACCATGTCGACCGGGGCTGCGGAATCCGCGTGCTCAAGGGGGAGAAGACGGGCTACGCATACGCCGAAAGCACCGCCTACGAAGACCTGGTGCGCGCCGCCCGGACCGCAGCGTCCATAGCCTCAGTGGCTTCGGCCAAGGCCCAGCCGCCGTTCCGCAGCATGTCGTCCGCCCAGGTGCGCCCGAACGACTGCTACCCGGTCAGGCTCAGCTGGGACAGTTTCGACTGCGGCGGCTTCGCGCCCTTCCTCAAGGGCATCGAGGCCGGCGCCGACGTTAT
>ERZ779889.1199-NODE-1199-length-27114-cov-5.368861_pt1 | contig 27114 bp, 19 predicted proteins | sample MGYA00511030_ERZ779889 | MGnify/ENA primary metagenome ERZ779889 (study PRJEB29588, sample SAMEA2160616) | human gut metagenome | biome: human gut; feature: human-associated habitat; material: faeces | place: Denmark | collected 2008/2010 ...
CTGCTATGGGCTGATTTTGGAAGAGCACACCCCCCTATGGGAGCAGGTGCAGGCAGGAACGGTTTCGTTGCCGGAGGAGGACGCGGAGTTTTCAATGTATTGTGAAATGAAAAACGCGCTCAATTCGCGGGGTTTTCACCAGTATGAAATTTCTAACTTTGCAAAGGACGGGTTTTCTTCCCGGCACAACTTAAAATATTGGAACTGCGAGGAATATCTCGGCATCGGCCCTTCGGCGCACTCGTTTATCGGCGGCGGAAGATTCTTCTTCCCGCGGGACACGGAGAGCTTTATTGCAAACTGTGAGCCCGTAAGCGACGGCGAGGGCGGGAGCTTTGAGGAGTATTTAATGCTCCGTCTGCGCCTGTGCGAGGGACTCATATTCTCCGAGGTAAAAGAGCGGTTCGGTCACGGCGTGCCCGAGAATATAATCGAGAAATGCGAGCGGTTCTCGCGGGCGGGGCTCACGGTCTGCGACGGCGAGCACATCGCGCTGACAAGGCGCGGCTTTCTCGTTTCAAACGCCGTTATAGCCGAGCTTATGTAAAATTTACGTTTTGTCGAAAAAACTTCTTGACTGTCGTTGATTTTTTTTATATAATGCCTTTTGCAGCCGAATAATGAGTGGTGGAGTCTGTCATAATTCGCATAACAGGCGGGTTATTTATTTGAGGTTGAAGCAATGCGGTGTTTGTATTGTCATGCTTTAATGAATTGGCTATTTCACGCTCCTGTCGGGAGCGTGTTTTTTCTTTGGGGAAAATCAGTCGCTGAGTGTTCGCTGCAAAAAATATTTTTGGAGTGTGAAGCATGAGCAGTATCACCGTAACCGCGCTGGTGCTATTCGCGGCGACATATATTCTTATGATGGCGTTTCAAAAGATTCGCCCGTATGTCGCTGTTGCATCGGCGGTTATCTTCGTTATCCTCGGCACCGTTGCCGCATTCAAGCCCGAGCTTTTCGGCGCGAACTTTTTTGCCCTCGGCTCGGGAGAGACCTTCAGCTATACTTTTAAGACGGCTGTCGGCGAAATCGACTGGAACGTCATCATGATGATAGCCGGCACCATGGGCACCGTCTATCTCTTTATCGAGTCCAAGATGCCTCAGCTGATGAGTGACGTTCTTATATCAAAGATGCCCAATGTCAAGTGGGCTGTCGTCTGCATGAGCCTTTTCGCGGGCATCGTCTCCGCGTTTGTCGACAATGTCGCTACCGTTCTCATGATAGCGCCCGTCGCGCTCGCGCTTTGCAAAAAGCTCAATATCTCACCCGTGCCGAGCATTATCTGCATCGCCGTCTCGTCCAACCTCCAGGGCGCGGCCACGCTTGTGGGCGATACGACCTCTATACTGCTCGCAAAAGCGGCGAATCTCGATTTCTCCGACTTCTTTTTTGACGAGGGCAAGCCCGGTATGTTCTGGGTCGTTGAGGCGGGCGCCGTTGTCAGCGCGCTGATAATCCTCTTTATGTTCCGCAAGGAGAACGACAAAATACATATAAACGAGCGCACCAAGGTTGAGGACAAGTTCCCGACCTTCCTGCTCGTCGCCACCGTCCTCTGCCTTATCGGAGTCTCGTTCATCCCCTATAAGAGCAACGCGGCGGAGGGTCAGTTCTACAAGCCCGAGATAACAAACGGTCTTATCTGTATATTCTTCTTCTTTGTCGGCATAATCCGCGAGCTGTTCCGCAAGAACACAAAGCTTGTCAAAAATGCGTTCAAGGAGATAGATTACTACACCATCTTCCTGCTGACCGGTCTTTTCGTCGTCATAGGCGGCATAAAGAATGCGGGCGTTATTGATATAATCGGCAACGCGATATCGAAGGTCGGCGGCAGCTCGGGCAGCGTGTTCATCGTCTACACCGTTATAGTCTGGATGTCGGTTATTCTCTCGGCGTTCATTGACAATATCCCCTACACGGCCACCATGCTCACCGTCATACCCGTCATCGCCGTGAATCTCGGCATCGACCCGAAAATCATGTACTACGGGCTGCTCTGCGGCGCGACGCTCGGCGGCAATCTGACCCCGATAGGCGCATCGGCGAACATCGCGGGCATCGGCATCTTGCGCAAGGAGGGGCACGAGGTCAAGGCCACAACCTTCATGAAGTACGGCGTGCCGTTCACTCTCGCGGCGGTCATAACGGGCTATCTCCTCATCTGGCTCATCTGGAAGCCGTAAAACACAACAAAAGCCAAATCCCGGTTTCGAAAGAAGCCGGGACTTTTAATTGACACCAAAAAGCTCTTTTATTTTTCGGAGCTTTATTTTATAATGAGCGTGAAAATAAAGCTCAGAAAGAGGGGAGAAAAATGGCTCAGTTAAAAATGTATTGGCTGCCCGGAACACCTATTAAGCAGTACGCGCTGCCGGAGGGCTTCTCCGTGTCAACGTACAGGACAGAAGCGGACAAAAAGACCTGGTGCGGCTGCTGCAGGAACGGACATCTCATTGCCGACGGCGGCGGGGACGAGGAGTTTGACCGCTCAATACTCGACATAGAGGATATCGACCCCGCCCGGGATGTGTTCTTTATCGACTTTCACGGCGAGCACGTCGGAACCGTAACCGCCTTTGTCAATTCGGAGGACAACACCGGCCGTATGCACATGGTTGCCGTGCGTGAGGATTTTCGCGGAAAAGGACTTGCGAAATATCTTACCATGCTCGCTCTCAACCACCTGTCCGAAAATGGCGTGAGATATGTTCACCTGACAACGGACGAGTTCCGTCCGAACGCCGTGAAGAGCTATCTCTCCGGAGGCTTTTTGCCGGTTGAATACGATATGGGAATGCAGGATCGCTGGGAAATCATGCTTGAGGAATGCGGCATAGACTCGGCGCGGATGCTCTATGACGACGCGAGCGAATATAAGATTATATACCGCCGCTCAAAGGCGAAGAAGATAAAAATCGGAGTTCTCGGAGCAGGGCGCGGCAAGTCCATGATGGACTACTGCAAATTCGCCGAAAACGCGGAGCTGGCGGCGGTCTGCGACTTCAGAAAAGAAAGGTTCGAGGAGGCCGAACGGGAATACGGCGCCGACGGCAACATAAGCTATTACACCGAGTTCGACGAATTTTTGAAGCATGATACGGACTGCGTTGTTCTCGCAAACTACGCAAACGAGCACGCCCCGTATGCGATAAAATGCCTGGAGGCCGGCAAAAATGTCCTCAGCGAGGTTCTGCCCGTCCAGACGATGAAAGAGGCCGTGGAGCTCGTCGAAGCGGTCGAAAGAACGGGGAAAGTCTATGCCTATGCCGAAAACTACGCCTATATGCCCGCTCCGAAAAAGATGAGAGCGCTCTACAGGGACGGTGTGCTCGGCAGCTTCGAATACGGCGAGGGCGAGTATATGCACAACTGCGAGAGCGGCTGGCACTTCTATTCCTTCGCCGACCCGAAGCATTGGCGCAACACGATGAGCGCGTTTTATTACTGCACCCACTCGATAGGGCCGCTCATCCATATTACAGGGCTGCGCCCCGTGAAGGTTGCGGGCTTTGAGGCTCCGTTTAACGCGCGCATGGAGAGAATGGGCGCAAAGGCGGGAGCTTTTGCAGTTGAAATGATAACCCTCGAAAACGGTGCGCTTATTAAAAGTCTGCACGGCGTGGGTCCCTCCAAAGGCTCGATATGGTATTCGATTTACGGCTCAAAGGGCAGAATGGAGAGCGCAAGGGAGGACGCCGAAAACGGCGGCGTCGGAACGCTCTATGTCAACTGCGACGAGCACGAGGGGGACAATAAATCATCGCCCGTCATAACTCCGACGGACGACGCGCTGACCGAAATAGCCGACAAGGCCGGGCACGGCGGCTCCGATTACTATGTCATGCACAATCTTGTCGAAAAGCTCCGCGGCAACCGCAACGCCGATACCGTTGATATTTACGAGGCTCTCGATATGTTCCTGCCCGGTATGTTCGCATATTTTTCCGTCCTCGAGGGCGACAGACAACTGAATATCCCAAACCTCAGGAATCCCGAAGAGCGCGACAAGTGGAGAAACGACACCCGCTGCACCGACCCCGCCGTCGCCGGAGCCATGCTTATTCCGAGCTATTCAAAGGGCAATCCCGATATTCCGCAGAAAAACTACGACTATCTCGCCTCGCTCCCGACGGAGAGATTTATGGATACGGACACCCGCAGCGAGCTCGGCATCGAGTCAAACGTTTCGAGCTGATGTTCCTGCGCAGAGATAAAAACAGCCCGCCGAGAATCGGCGGGCTCATGCTTTTTATATTCGGATATCAGAGCACCTTGGACAGGAATTCCTTGGCTCGCGGGCTCTGCGGATTGTTGAAGAACTCCTCGGGAGTGTTTTCCTCAACTATCTTGCCCTCGTCCATGAACACGAGCTTCGTGCCGACCTCGCGGGCAAAGCCCATCTCGTGGGTGACGACGACCATCGTCATGCCCTCGTGGGCGAGCTGCTTCATCAGGTCGAGAACCTCGCCGACCATCTCGGGGTCAAGCGCGCTCGTCGGCTCGTCGAAGAGGATGACCTCGGGGTTCATCGCAAGCGAGCGGACTATCGCAACTCTCTGCTTCTGGCCGCCGGAGAGGGTGGAGGGATAGACATCCGCCTTGTCCTCGAGGCCTATGCGCTCGAGCAATTTGTGAGCTTTTTCCTCCGCGTCCTTTTTTATCTCCCTGACGGGGCGAACGGGGAGCTTATCCTTGTGGAACATATTATGCAAAACAGCCTTGCGTCTGTCCTTCTTGGCGCAGAGCACGGGCGAGAGCATTATGTTCTCTATGACGGTCTTGTTGTTGAAAAGATTGAAATGCTGGAACACCATTCCCATCTTTCTGCGGTGGATATTGATGTCTACCTTCATGTCGGCGATATCCACACCCTCAAAGATTATCTTGCCGGAGGTCGGATCCTCCATGCAGTTGAGGCAGCGCAGGAAGGTGCTCTTTCCGGAGCCGGAGGGGCCTATGACAACAACTATGTCGCCCTTGTTGATAGTCATATTTATGCCCTTGAGGACCTCGTTGTCCCCGAAGCTTTTTTTCAGGTCAATTACGTCTATCACTCTTCTTCAGGCTCCTTTCCATGATTTTTATAAGCAGCGTTATCAGGCAGACTATGACGATATAGATGAGTGCCATGGCGATATAGGGCACCATGAATTCATAGCTGTTCGAGCCGATGTAGCTGAACGCGACGTAGAGATCGAGCGCGCCGACAAACGAGACGACCGAGGTCTCCTTGATGAGGGCTATGAACTCGTTTCCGAGAGTCGGGAGGATATTTTTTATCGCCTGCGGGATAACAATTCGCAGCATTGTAGTTGAGAAGCTTAATCCAACGCTTCTGCCGCCCTCCATCTGACCTTCGTCAACGCTCTGTATGCCGCTTCGCATTATCTCCGATATATACGCGCCGCTGTTGAGGCCGAATACAGTTATCGCAACATTTACGGACGGGAGGTTGACGCCCATTATCGGCAGCACAACATAGTAGAATATAAGCAACTGCACGACCATGGGAGTTCCTCTGAAGAGCGCCACATAAAACGCGCATATGGCATTGAGCACCCTCGGGAAAACCTTGTATTTCGGCATGACGCGCACGGTGGCTATCAGCGTGCCGATGACGATACCGATAATAAGACCGAGAACGGCTATCTTGAGCGTATTCTGCAGACCTTGCAGAACCTTGACATAGCCGTTATAGTCTATAAGTATCTCGATAAACTTATCGATTTTTTTCGGTAAGCTTGCTATAAAATCATTCATAGTTCTTTTCCTTTGTACAAATACTTTTCGGGGAAAGGTGTTACAGACTGAAAAGGAAGGCCGCTTCGACCGAAACAGCCTTCTTCAGTTATTTTCTTTTAGGCTCAGGACATTTCATTGATAGCCTTTGCGATTCTTTCGGCGGGAGCGGCATCAATGATGACATAGTCAACGCCGTTGTTAATGAGATCCTGAACTGCGAGAGAGCCGTTCTTGTAGGCAACTGCCTTTGCCTTGAGACCGGGGAAGCCGAGGTCATTGTTGCCCTCGATGAAGGAGTTGCCGGTAGTGCCCTGCTGGCAGCCGATCTTCTTATCCTCGGTAAGGCTGTTCAAGATAGCGTTGACATCATCGGCGCTCTTGCAGGCGTCAAAGGTGGTATCAGTGCCCTTGACTATGAGCCTCTGAGATGCTTCGTAATAGGGATCGGAGAAGTTGACATACTCTTTACGATCCTCGCTTATGGTAAGACCCGCCATGGCGATGTCACACTTGTGCTGACCGACGGAGAGGCAGACGGCATCGAAGTTCATGTTCTTGATGACAAGCTCCTTACCGAGCTTCTTCGCAATGTAGGCGGCCATTTCCATGTCAACACCGTAGTAGTTTTCACCCTTCATATACTCAAAAGGCTCGAATTCGGCGTTTGTCGCAACGATGAGCTGATCCTTGCTCTTGTCGAGTACTGCGGACTTGACGGCCTGGGGGGTACCGCTGCCGAAGTTGTTGTTGCAGATAGCGTCGAATGTTCCGTCGCTCTTCATCTCTTTGAGGATTTCGTTGACCTTAGTAAGCAGCTCGGGCTGATCCTTGTCAACGCCGAAAGCATACTGCTCGCTGGTCAGGTCATAGTTTATAACCTTGACAGCGGGGGTCTTTTCCTTGTCTTTGTTATCCTTGTTGCCGCCGCAGGCTGCAAACGCGGTGCATATGCAAACGAGCGCAAGCACGAGGGCGATTATCTTCGTAAGCTTTTTCATGATGTTTTCCTCCTGTTTTCAGTTGATGTCTGTATTATAGCACCATATTTTTAAAATGCAAGGGGTTTTTGAATATTTTTTCATCTTTTTGGCAGTTTTCTGTATTTTGACGGTAAATATGCAATGATATTCACTCGTTATTGAATATTTTCACCAATGTATCCTCCGGGATGAACGAGCGGCAGAAGTCCGCAAAGTCCTGCGGGGGCGGCGCACAGAGGCGAACCTCCTCCCCGAAAGCGGGGTGAACGAAGCCGCATTCGGCGCAGTGGAGCAGATGATGACCTATAAAATCCTCCGGTGCGCCGTACATCGTGTCGCCGGCAAGAGGCGCGCCCTCGGACGCGAAATGCACCCTTATCTGATGCGTTCTGCCCGTCTCGAGCCTGAGGCTGAGCAGGCTGTATTCCTCCCCTGCATAGAGGCTCATCCAGTGAGTGACCGCGCTCTCGCTGCCCGGCATATCGCCGCACGCGCGCAGAGTTTTCATCGGGTCGGGTCGGTATATCGGCTTGTTTACGGTTCCGCTGCCCTCAAAATGTCCGCGCACAACAGCCATATACCTCTTATTAATATTGCCCGAAAGCCGCGCCGCCGCGTAGCGGTTCAAGGCGCAGACGACAACGCCGGACGTGCCCTTGTCGAGCCTGCCGACGCAGCGAAACACCGCGCTCTTTCCCTCGCCTTTCAGGTGCCCCGCCACCGCGTTTGCGAGCGTGTCGCCCTGGTGGTTGTGGGTCGGGTGCATGGCAAGAAACGGTGATTTGTTGACGGCGAGCAGATCTGCGTCCTCGTATATTACATCTATATTTATGTCGATAGGCTCGACAGTCTCGCTCTCTGCGGGCAGCGTCACCGTGACCACATCGCCCGCATGCAGGCGGTCTATGGTTCTGAGCGTCTCGCCTCCGCGGGTTATGCCGCCGTCGATGCGCTTTAGCGAGCTCAACGCGCGCGCCGAAATTCCCGCGCAGCCGCGCAGAAAATAAAACGCCTTTTTGCCCTCGTATTCCTCGGGCACCGTGAATTCAAGTTTTCTGTTCAAGCGCGACCTCCCGGAAATTATTTCGGCTTTCTGCCTGCCGCAAAAGGGTCTGCCCGTTTAGACGCAAAAAGCGCTTAAAAGAGCGAAAATCAACTAAAATAAAGGTCATAATCTGCACTGTCGGACGTGAATTATGACCTTTATATTTTCTTTGGTCTGCGCTGAATTCGACAGTCCCGGAGCTTTTTATTTTTCCGCGCTCTCCCGCGCTATGCGCTCCTTCCAGCAGCGGTGGCACATCGCCTCATAGCGGTCGTTGCCGCCGAGGAGCACCTGCGAGCCGCTCGTCACGACCTGCCCGTTTTCGCCTATTCTCGCGTTGACGGTAGCCTTTCTGCCGCAGCGGCAGATGGTTTTTATCTCGGTTATGGAGTCCGCAATCTCGAGCAGCCTGCGGCTCCCCGGGAAAACGTGCGTCAGAAAATCGGTGCGCAGTCCGAAGCAGAGCACGGGAATATCGCACTCGTCGACTATTCTGCGCAGCTGGTCTATCTGAGCCTCGGTAAAAAACTGGCTCTCGTCGGAGATAACGACGTCGGCGTTTCTGCATTTCTCGCAGAACATTTCATATATATCGTCCTGCGGGGAAATAGCCTGCGCCTTTGCGCTCAGACCCACGCGGGAATACACGGTGTCCGCGCCGTCTCTTGTGTCGACGCTCGGCTTTATCAGCCATACCGTGCGATCCTTTTCTTCATAGTTGAATTTGGTCATGAGCGCTTGGGCCGATTTTGACGAGCCCATTGCGCCGTATTTAAAATAGAGCTTTGCCATCAGTCAATCTTTACGGTCCAGCCGAACTCGTCGGGCAGCTTGCCCCACTGGATACCGGTGAGGGTATCATAGAGCTTCTGCGAGATCGGGCCTATTTTGCCGCCGTTTATCGTCATGTGCTTGTCGCCGTACTTGAGCTCGCCTATGGGCGAAATGACGGCCGCGGTGCCCGAACCGAACGCCTCGTCGAACTTGCCCTCGTCGTATGCCTTAACAAGCTCGCCGATTTCAATATCTCTCTCGGTGACCTTGTAGCCCATGTGGCGGAGAAGCTCGATGCAGGACTTTCTCGTGATACCGCCGAGTATGCAGCCTCTGTCAAGGCTCGGGGTAATAACCTCGCCGTCAACGACAAAGAACACGTTCATCGCGCCGACCTCGTCGATATACTTTCTGTGAACGCCGTCGAGCCAGAGCACCTGAGCATAGCCCTGCTCCTCGGCAACCTCCTGCGCCTTCATGGATATGGCATAATTCGCCGCAGCCTTGGTAAAGCCGGTGCCGCCGGTAACGGCGCGGACATAGTGCTCCTCGACATAGATCTTAACGGGAGCAAGTCCGTTGTCATAGTATGCGCCGACGGGCGAGAGGATTATAACAAAAAGCAGATGCTTCGCCGGATGAACGCCCACCATGGGATCAATGGCGAAGATGAACGGGCGAATGTAGAGGGAAGTACCCTCGCTGTGCGGCACCCAATCCTTGTCGACCTCGACAAGAGTCTTGATAGCCTCAACGCCGAACGCCTCGTCTATCTTCGGGATGCAGAGACGGTCATTGGAGACATTGAGTCTCGCCATGTTCTGGTCGGGGCGGAAAAGGCCTATGCTGCCGTCGGCTCTTCTGTATGCCTTGAGTCCCTCAAAATCGGCCTGGCCGTAGTGCAGGCACATGGCCGCGGGGTCAAGAGCTATCGGAGCATAGGGCACGATTCTCGGATTGTGCCAGCCCTCGCCCTCGTCATAGTTCATAATAAACATATGGTCGGTAAATATTTTGCCGAAGCCAAGCTTTGTCTCGTCTGTGGGCTTCGCTTTAGGAGCGGTAGTGCGCTCAATAGTTATCTTTTGCATAATGGCATCTCCTTTATAAAGATAATACTTTTATTATATCATCGAGCTTCGCAATTTCAAGTGTTAAAGCGTTTAAATATTCAAGAAAAAATTGCCCTGTTTTTGTCGGAATACTATATTTTCAGTGAAGCGGGACGCGCAAAAAACTTCATTCGCCGCGCGCTTAAAGTTGACAATTGACTTATGTTTTGCTATTATATACTTGTATAATTTTATCATTATCTGTGTTACCCCATATTTCGTAAAGGAAGGTTTTCAATGCCTAACACCGACAATTTATGCATGAGCTGCATGAAACCTATCGGCGACGAGAAGCAGTGCCCCTACTGCGGATATCATGTCGATTCTCCTCAGCTTTCCCCCTATCTTCCGATAAAGAGCGTTGTTGCAAACCGCTATCTCGTCGGCAAGGTTCTGGACTTCAACGGTGACGGAGTCACCTATGCCGGATGGGACTTAACCGAACGGGTCGCAGTCAAGGTTAGGGAATTTCTGCCCGACGCCATCTGTTCGCGCGAAAACGGCGAGACGCAGGTCAGAGTCATGCAGGGATGCGAGCGCGCATACACCGACTGCTACCAGAGCTTTCTCGAGCTGTGGCGCAAGCTTATGCGCCTTATGGGACTTTCAACGCTTATAAGCGTGACGGACGTCGTTGAGGACAACGGCACAGCCTACGCTATATATGAATACACGGACGCCGTGCCGCTTAGAAAATATCTGCTCTCGACGAGCACGGGGTATATCCCGTGGGAGCGTGCGAGGCAGATGTTCATGCCCGCCCTTTCGGCGCTGGGCACTCTGCACTCGGCGGGAATAATCCACCGCGGACTCTCGCCGCAGACAATACTTGTGACCCCCGACGGAAAGCTCAAGATATCGGGCTTCAGCATCTGGCAGGCACGCACGGCGCGCGGCGATCTGAATCCGGAGCTATTCCCCGGCTACGCCGCCATCGAGCAGTACGGCTTCGAGGGTCAGCAGGGCGCATGGACGGATATTTATGCATTCGCGGCGGTTCTCTACCGCGCACTTATCGGCACCGACCCGATAATCGCCACCACCCGCGTGACTAACGACCGTCTGATGATACCGAGCAAATTTGCCGAGCAGCTCCCGGCTTATGTCATAAACGCGCTTATAAACGCGCTGCAGATCCTGCCCGAGGACAGAACCCGTTCCGTCGAGCAGTTCAGAGCCGAATTGTCCGCCTCTCCCACTGCGGCTTATGCGGGCGAAATTCAGGCTATGAGCGAGGGCGGCGACCGTTCGGCAGAGCCTATGCATGGCGAGGGCGCTTCGGCGGCGCCGAAAAAGAAAAAGAGCGCCGCGCAGCCGTTCCTCGTCGCGGGCGGAATAACGCTCGGAGTCGGCATAATCGTGTTCGCAATTCTTATGGCGACGGTGTTCAGGGGCAGCTTTTCAAAGAAGAACCCAGACAATGACCAGTCGACTCTCAACCCCTCCGTCACCGAGAGCACGAGCACGGAGACGATAGTTGTGCCCGATTTCAGGAACCTCAGCTATGAGGCTATATCGAAGAATCCCGTTTGGGACGGCAAGTTTACATTCAAGACGAAGTTCGAATACAGCGACACCGTCAAGGAGGGCTATGTCATTTCGCAGAGCCTGCCCGAGCAGACCACGGTCGCCATAGGCAGCGAGATAGAGCTCGTCATCAGCAGCGGCAAGGAGAGCGTTGACGTTCCCAACGTATTCGGCAAGAGCTATTCCGAGGCGAAGCAGATACTCACGGACAGCGGCTTTGTCTGCACCGTCGCGGGCAATTACACAGACGGCGTTGTCGTCTCGATGTCCGTCGAGCCCGGTTCAAAGGCTCCGAAAGGCACGCGCATCGAGCTTACCTTCTCGACCTCAAACGAGAACGACGTCACCTCCTCCGGCAGCAGCTCCGGCGGCTCGATCTTCGACCGTTTCTTCGCCCAGTAAAAAGTAACCCGCCCAAAAGCGGATATGCAAAACCGTTTACAGCCACAGTGAGAAAAAACACTGTGGCTGTTTTGCGTTTATATGTAAGTTATCGTTAGTGCGTCGTAATCGGTCGGTTATGTTCCCCTCGCAGCTTACAATTATCTGCAGCTCATTTTTCATGCGCTTGCGCAAAGTCGCACAAGGCGCCAATGTGCATTCTCTTACAAACCGTTTTCTCTCCGGATAGCCTTGGACGGCAGACGAAAAGCCGCCGTATCGGTTGATACAGCGGCTTTATTCACCTCATCTCTCCGTATATTTCCCTTGCGCGCGCCGTGAGAGCCTCCTGCGTGTTTTTTGTCACTCCGTCTATGACCTCGTCGAGCAGTTGCGCGAGCACCGCGCCGAGCTGTCTGCCCTGCGGAATGCCGATATCCATGAGAGTCCGCCCGTTTATCTGAAGCTCGCGCAGCGACAGGCACGGTTCCTGAGCCGCCAAAGCTTTTGCCGCCTCATTTGCAGCCGATATCTGTTCTAACCTGTATCTGTATTCGGGCGACTGCGCGAGCACATCGGCGCGCATGACCTTGAGCAGCTTGGTCACGCCGTCAAAGCCGAATTTCGAGAGGTAGCGCGGCATTTTGTCCGTGTTTTCATATAGCTCCCAGCGGTCGTGGTTGCTGACAAGGAACAACACCTCATCTCTGAATCTGTTCGACACCTTGAGCCGCGCCAATATCTGCGCCGATATCTCCGCGCTCACCCGCTGATGTCCGTAGAAATGCGCTACGCCGTTTTCGTCGAAAATCTTGACGGCGGGCTTGCCGCAGTCGTGCAGGAGCATCGCAAAGCGCAGCGTCGGCTCCGGGTCGATATTCTCGAGCGCTATGAGCGTATGCTCGTAGATGTCGTAGCAGTGGTGCGGATTGTCGTGCCCGTTCTTATACATCGGGCGAAGCTCCGGCAAAATTTCAAAGAGCACGGGGGCAAAATCCGTGAGTATACGCCGCGCGCCTTTTCCGCAGACGAGCTTTATCAGCTCCTTTGCTATCCTCTCCTCGGAGATGTTGCCGAGCAGGGTGCGGTTATTTATCAGGCTCTGTGCGGTCAACGGCTCTATCTCAAAGTCGAGCGTCGAGGCAAAGCGCAGGGCGCGCAGGATTCGCAGCGCGTCCTCGTTGAAGCGCCTGTCCGGGTCGCCGACGCAGCGGATTATTCCGTTTTTGAGGTCATCCCGCCCGCCGAAAAGATCGACCGTGCCGGTCTTTCGGCTGTAGGCCATGGCGTTTACCGTGAAATCCCGCCTGCCGAGATCCTCGCCGAGAACGGAGGTAAAAGTGACGCTCTTCGGGTGGCGGTTATCCTCATATTCGCCGTCGAGCCGGAAGGTCGTTATTTCGAGCGGTTCTCCGTCCGCTATGACGGTTACGGTGCCGTGCTTTATTCCGGTATCTATGCAGTGAAAGTCCGCGAACACCGCTTTTATTTCTTCGGGAGACGCGGAGGATGTTATATCCCAGTCGTTCGGCGTTTTTCCGAGCAGCGTATCGCGCACGCACCCGCCCACGGCATATGCCTCAAAGCCCGCCGACTGCAGCAGGCCTATCGCGGTATCAACATTTTTCGGCATATCCATCTTCAAAAAACAATCTCCCTTGCATACTTTACAACATATATATTTTATCATATAATTGTCCTCGGATACAAGAGAAAAAGGAGTCTATATATGAACATACAGATATTCGGAAAAGCCAAATGCTTCGATACGAAAAAAGCCGAGCGCTGGTTCAAGGAGCGCAGAATAAAATATCAGCTCATCGACGTCGCAAAATACGGCATGAGCCGCGGCGAATATGCCTCTGTCAAAAAAGCCGTCGGCGGCATGGACAAATTGTTCGACGAGAAAAGCAAGGCCTATGAGCAGCAGTTTATTAAATATCTCGCGCACGACGAGGACAAAGAGGAAAAGCTGTTCGAGCACCCGGAGCTTTTCAAGACCCCGATAGTCCGAAACGGCAGGCAGGCGACGGTCGGCTATTGCCCGGAGATATGGAAGGACTGGGAGTGACCGTCGCTTTGCATGGGGAGCTATGTCGGAGAACTCCATCCGAGCCTACGGGTCCCGGTGCGTAAACGGCAATCGCCCCCGCAAGCCCCGATTTATCAACAGACAAAAATATGTCCGCAGCGTTTTTTCTCTGCGGACATATTTTTTTACAAGGTACCGAGACTCATTAAAGTATGATTTTTTGTCGCAGAAGCGCATCTATTAGTGATTATTGCATGAAAACGTTGACATTGCGTCAATATTTTGTTATATATAACCTGTAAGCAAAATAATTATTTTAAATATGAAAGGGGTAATTCGATGAAAAACAAGAAGGCAAGAACTGCGCTCTGCGTCGCGGCATCGCTTTTCTTCACCGCGCTCTATATCTACGCGCTCTATTCCGCGTACTATGTCTTTAAACGCGGAAACGGCCCGGAGACAGCGCTCTACACCGTTTTGCTCGCTCTTTGCGGCGGCGTTGTCATGCTGCTGTATACGCTCACGGATAAAAAGCGTGAACACAGCACCGCCAATAAGATAACAGTGCCGATCGTCTCCGCCGCAGTTCATGCGGGCGTTTACCTTGCCGTGGGCTTCGGTGTGCAAAAAGCCATCGCGCCCGATGTCGCCGGCGCACTCGCGTTCGGCTCATCGTGCATAATGTTTGCAATCGCTCTCGCCGTATATTTAAACGGACTTTCGAGCCGCGGCCACAAGGCTCTCTGCAAAATCACGGCTCTCCTCTGTGCCACAGCTCTCATCTGCCCCGGACTCGTTGTATCTTATAGGGCGATAAACAACTACTCGTTCCTTGCGCCTGTCTATAAAATTTCAAGGGCATCGAGCAATATCGGCGGTATTCCGACCTCCGACAGCGACATTGTCTACGACTTCGCCTACGCCACGGAAAAGGATCTGCGTGACACGGCGCTCGGCTCGGATGAAAGCATTGATATCGCACTCGCAAGAAATGAGTGGGAGGGCTTCCAGATAATCTTTGCAACCGCGAAAAAGGGCAAGAAAGTCAAAGTCTCCGTCACGGATTTTAAGAATGCCGACGGCGACACGCTCCGCACCGAGGCATACAAAGCGCACTACTCGGAGGTCAAAGGCATGGGCGGCAAATACAGCTGCGAATATGCCGACGCGATGATTCCCGCAGCGCACACCGGCAAATACGGCGGCCCCGCCGAGCTTGAAAAGGGACTTCAACAGGCGTTCTTTATAAGGACGCGTGCCGAAAAGGACGCGAAAGCGGGCGAATACACCGCAACCGTCACGGCAAAAAACGAGAAAAACGAGGTCATTCTCGAAAAGGAAATCAAGGCTGTGGTTTGGAACTTCACTCTCCCCGATACACCTGCGAATGAGAGCGCATTCGGAAACAGCAGCGAAATGTTCGCCACACTCTCCGGAGTTAAAGACGGTGACAACGCCGCTCGGGAGAAGCTGAATGTTCAGGTATATGAGCTGCTCGCCGAAAACAGGCTCAGCCCGTATAACATTCCCTATGATATTCTCGATGAACGCGCCGACAAATATATGAGCGACCCGCGCATAACCTCTTTCGTTATCCCCTATCCCGAGGACGACGGGCAGCTTGTCAAATACTACGAGAAGGTTTCTTCAAATCCCGAATGGGCGAAAAAAGGCTACTTCTATCCCATCGACGAGCCCGGCGATTCCGCGGCGTATGAGCGCTACAGGGAAATAACCGAAAGGCTCGCGCGCCTGTGCCCCGGGTATAATATGGTCACCCCGTTTAACACAGACGAAGTGAAGATAAACGGAAATAAGATATCCTCCGTCAAGCTGCAAAAGGGCAGAAGCTCCATTCTCTGCGGACTCAGCGATGTCGTCGGCAGAGGCTCGACGCTTGAGGAAATGACAAATGCCGTCAAAAACGGCAGCCGCGCATGGTGGTATGTCTGCTGCGCCCCCGGCGGCGATTACTGCAACTTTTTCATTCATCTGGATGCGCTCAAGCACCGCATACTCATGTGGCAGCAGAAGTCGATAAACATCACCGGCCTGCTCTATTGGTGCACCACATACTGCGAAAAAGCCAATCCGTGGGAATCGGCAAAAACCTGGGACAGCTTTGACTGCTCCGGCGACGGAATGCTCATTTATCCCGGCGGATACATAGGCATCGACGGACCCGTTTCTACTATGCGGCTGTTTAACATTGCGGACGGCATGGAGGACTACGACTATTTCACCCTTGCCGAAGCGAAGCTCGGCCGAGCGTGGGTTGACGAAAGAATAGCAAAGGTCACCTCGAGCCTCACCGAATACACCTCCGACCACGCCGCATTCGAGCAGGTTCGCCGCGAGATCGGCGAAGCACTGAGTGAAAAATAACCGAGATAACGCAAAAAGACACGGTACATCGCTGTACCGTGTCTTCGCTTATTTTTCGGTTGTTTTGACATTTCCGAGCAAGCTCTCAAGCTCTTTCAGTTCTTCGGGCGACAGGCGGGATTTATCTATGAGCACAACATTGTTGTCGAGGCGCACGAGGTAGATATATCCGTCCTGCTCGCCGTAGCGGTTGAATGCCGACCAATTGTTTTTACCCGTGCCGAGCGACGAGGTTATCTCAACGCCGTCGCCGTCGATAGCATATTCCACTGTTTTGCCCGCCAAAGCCTTGTTTCTCTTTTTCATAAGCCGCAGGACTATAAAAAGCTGAAACTTCTTTGAAAACAGCGCTATCAGCAGAAAAACCAGCGCAAAGCCAAGAAGTAAAAAGCCGTTGGCTTTAACTCCGCGCGCGAACAGCCACGCGGAAAACGTCGCGTATATAACGCTGAGTATCACCGATACCATCACCGTTGACTTTCGCTTTTTTCTGTTCACAGGCGTGTTCAGCGAAATCTCCGCGAGGGCTCTCTGCTCCCTGTCGTCGGCCTCGGTCTTGTATCTCACCATAATTTCATTCCTTATTTAAGCTTATGTACAAACAGTCCGCTGAGCAGCTTCGGCTCGAACCAAGTCGATTTGGGCGGCATTATCTTTCCCGCATCGGCTATGTCCATGAGGTCGTCAACGGTGGTCGGGAACATCGAAAAGGCGAGACACATATCGCTCTGCGCCCTGCGCTCAAGCTCCTTCAGTCCTCGTATTCCGCCGACGAAGTCTATTCTCTTGTCTGTCCGCGGGTCGTCTATTCCGAGCACGGGAGAGATGAGATTCCGCTGGAGTATCGAGACGTCGAGCGCCGCTACGGGGTCGGCTGCGTCAAAAGTTCCGTCCTTTGCGGCGAGCTTATACCACTTGCCGCCGAGATACATTCCGAAGGTGTGCTTCTTCTCCGGTCTGTAGGGCGACTCGGGCGCGGCTTCAACAGAAAAGCTTTTGCTTATTCTGTCAATAAATTCATCCTGAGTCAAACCGTTTAAGTCTTTTATGACGCGGTTATAGTCCATTATCGCAAGTTCGCTCTGCGCGAACAGCACGGCAAGGAAGAAGTTGAACTCCTCGTTTCCCGTGTATCCGGGATTCTGCTCCCTGCGCTTTTGACCGACCTTGACAGCCGACGCGGCGCGGTGATGGCCGTCCGCGATATAGAGAGAATCAACTCCCGCAAAGAGAGCCGACAATTTCTTTATGGTCTCGGGGCAGTCTATGACCCAAACCGTCTGGGAAACGCCGTCGGAGACAAAATCATAGACGGGCTCATGCTCCGCCTGCCACGCGCCGACAATTTCGCCCACGGAGGCATTGTCCCTGTATGTCAGGAAGATGGGACCCGTGTTCGCGTCGCAGTAATCGACATGATTTATTCTGTCCTGCTCCTTGTCCGCGCGGGTCAACTCGTGCTTTTTTATGACATTGTTCATGTAGTCGTCTATCGACACGCAGCCGACAAGCCCCGTCTGGCTTCTGCCGTCCATTATCTGGCGGTATATGTACATACAGTCGGACTTGTCCTGCCTGCAGATTCCGTCCGTCTCGAGCTTTTTGAGGTTCTCCGCCGCCTTGTTGTAGACAGCCTCGGAATAGAGCTCCGTGCCAACGGGCAAATCGACCTCCGCCTTATCGACATGGAGGAAGGAATAGGGATTGCCCTTTACGATTTCGCGGGCCTCCTCGCTGTTCATAACATCATAGGGAAGAGCCGCGACACGCGACGCGTATTCGGGGAGGGGTCTTACTGCTTTGAAGGGTCTGAATACTGCCATAATGAGACATCCTTTCTTGAGCTTAATTACATTTTGCCCGTCTTTTTGCCGCCGAGCTTTATGCCCGAGAGCACGTTTGTGTCAAAAGAATAGGTTATCGACTCGCGCTCGCGCTCACGCTTCATGGCAAGCGATATCATCTCGTCGATAAGCTCGGTATAGCTCACACCCAAAGGCTCCCAAAGGTAGAACGAGAGCGAGCCGGGAATCGTATTTATCTCGTTGAGCCAGACCTTGCCGGTCGATGCGTCAATCATAAAATCTATGCGCGACACGCCGCTGCAGCCGAGCACCCTGAACGCCTTGACGGCCATAGTGCGTATCTCGTCCTCAGTCTCTTTGGGAATATCGGCTGGTATCCTGCGCTGAGTCGAAGCCATGCCCTTGGAGCCCGACTTCGAAGCGTTGCCGATATACTTATCCTCGTAGCTCAGTATGTCCGTAGCGTTGAGCGGCTCCTCGCAGACCGAGGCGCGCGCCGAATGTCTGTCGCCGAGGACGGAGCAGTTTATCTCGCGCAGATTCTCTATCGCGGGCTCGACAAGCACTCTGTCCGCATAGTCAAACGCATTCGAGAGCGCGGTTTCAAGCCCGTCTGTGTCATGCGCCTTGCTTATGCCTATGCTCGAGCCTAAATTTATCGGCTTTACGATAACGGGATAGCTGAATTTATCCTCTATCTCCGCAATGATTTTTTCCGGGTCGGAGTCGTAATCCGCCGCGTCGGCGCACACGCAGTCGAGCACGGGGATACCGTTATCTTTAAAGACGGTCTTCATAACATATTTGTCCATTCCGACAGCCGACGAGACAACGTCGCAGCCGACATACGGAAGATTGAGCATTTGGAGATAGCCCTGCAGGGTGCCGTCCTCAACATTAGTGCCGTGGACTATCGGAAACGCGATGTCGATATAGTCGACAACGTCCTTCGAGAAAGCCTTATGCGGATATCTGACTATCAGCGTGCGGTCGCCGTCGTTGACGAGGTTCACCCGTGTGCTCTCGGCTATAAGCAAACTGATATTTTTATAAGCCTCTATATCGCCGATGTGCTCGCCGACATACATCTCGTTGTTCTTCGTGATATAGACAGGGATAACGTCGTACTTATCCTTATCCACCGCGTGTATCGCCTGAATGGCCGAGATAACGGAGATCTCGTGCTCGACGCTTCTGCCACCGAACAGGACTGCAAGCTTTATCTTCATATGAATACCCCCATTAATAATTGTCGGGAAGGTCGTTTTCGAGCAGGACGATCTTCTTTTTATCCGTTCTTATAGCGCCGACCTTTGCGAGCGCATCGCCGAGCGAGGGAGAGACGAATATACGGGATTCGTCAAAGCCCGCCTCGACAAGACCTTTATATATGCTCTTTGTCTGCCTCTCGCCTACCAAAGCCACATAGTCGCAGACTGCGGCGGCGTTTCGGCCGAACTCGCAGTTATATTCCTCCTGCTTGTCGCCGAGCTCTACCATGCCGGGCGTTACGAGGATTTTCTCGCCCTCGAAGAAGCTCAGCGTCTCGAGAGCCGCCTTTGTTCCGCTCGGGTTAGAGTTATACGAATCGTCTATGAGCGTCATACCCACGCGCTTTGAAAGCTCAAGGCGGTGCGGCACGGACTCGAGGCGGCGCACCTGCGGGCGCAGCTCGGAGAGCGAAATGCCGAGCTCATGCGAAACGGCTATCGCGCCTAAGATATTCAGGCAGTTGTGAGTGCCGATGAGCTTTGTGGTGAACTCCTCTTTTTCGCCGTCGGGCGTTGTGACCTCAAAGGTAGTGCCCTTGTCGCCGACGCTTATGAGCTTCGCTTTATACTTGCTGTCGGAGTTAAGTCCGTAGGTTATCGCGCCGTCGGGCGCTCTTTCGGCTATATATTCATTGTCGCCGTTTAAGAACAGCTTGCCGTCCTTCGGCAGAGCGTCGGCGAGCTCGAACTTCGTGTTGATAACATTTCGCAGCGACTTGAAGCTCTCGAGATGCTGAGGGCCTATCGAGGTTATTATGCCGTGCTTCGGGTGGACTATGTCGCACAGCTCTTTTATGTCGCCGACATATTTTGCGCCCATCTCGCAGATGAATATCTCATGCGTCGCCCTGAGCGAGCCGCGCACGGTCTTGACGACGCCCATGGGAGTGTTGTAGCTCTCGGGGGTCATGAGGACATTGTACTTCGCCTTGAGCAGGGTGTTGAGATAGAACTTGACGCTCGTCTTGCCGTAGCTTCCCGTGACGCCGATAACGGTGAGGTTCGGGCAGGCGGCGAGCATTTTTTTCGCGTCGTTCGTGTAGTATCTGTTTATTGAAAGCTCTATTGGCTTGTTAATAACATTGGCGAGGATTATGACAAACGGAGAAGCGGCGGCGACTAAGCCGGCAGTGAGCGCGATAACGCGGCCCGACGCAAACACCGCAAGCAGAACCGTCATGGCAATATAGAGCACAGCGACGGTGACGAGCATACGCTTGACGCGGGGCGTATATTTGAGCGGCTTTTTCGCCTTTTTCGGCTTATAGAACAGGCACGCCAAGAGAACGAACACAGCGCAGACTATCATGCCCGCGTTCTTCCCACAGATAACGCCTATAACGGCGCCGATAAACGGCAGCGCAAGCGGAACCGCCTTGCCGCGATTCTTTAAGAGCCAGTGCCACTGGTCGTCGGCGCGGTAGGAGTTCAACTGGAACATATGCATATAAAACAGCGTTGAGAGCACCGCAAACAGCCAGAACGCCGCGAAGATAAGCACCTCGGAAAATATCGTCATTTAAAAGCTCAATCCTTTCGCAATACTGTCGGTCGGTCAGTCTATCTCCATGAACGAGGCGAGCACCTTGTTGAAGGTGAACTGCTGCTCGAGGAACGAATAGTGTCCGCAATTTTTGAGGGTAACGAGCCCCGCGTCGGGCATGAGCTGTTCCATAATTTTCGCGTCACTCAGCGGCGTGGCGTCGTCGTTCTCGCCCCAGACCAGCAAAACGGGCATCTTCATGTTCGGCATATATTCCACAAGGTCTTCGTTGACCGTATTGACGAGCGTTTGGCGCATGACGGGCGTTGCGCTGTTGTAATCGGCGGAGCCGTGACTGCGGCGGAACTCCTCGAGCGCATCGGGGAACAGCGCCTTTACGGGCGCGGTCTCGAGGATTTTTCTGCCTATTTTATAGTTGCGCTGTCTCAGCTTCTGCGCCGCCGTCTTTTTCGGCTTGACGCCCGCAGAGTCGACCAAAATAACCTTCTCTATTTCAAAAGGCAATTTGCGGCTCGCCATTTTTATGATGACCCTGCCGCCGAACGAGTGACCGAGAAAAGTCACTTTCTCGGGCGCGAACGGCTCAAGGAATTTCAGCACGAAATCCACATAGTCATCGACGCGCCACGGCTCTTCGGGTTCATCGGACAGCCCGAAGCCCGGCATATCGGGAGCTATAACATGATATTTTCGCGCAAGCAGCTCCGACATATTCTCGAAAAGCTCAATATTTGAACCCCAGCCGTGCAGCAGAACCACGAGCTCGCCCGAGCCTTTATCCATATAGTTTATTTTCAGCGAATCAACAGTTGTCTGCAACAAAAACACTCCTAAAGCAGTAGTGACAGTATATGCCATTATAGTCTTCTATATTATAGCACAGCAAAGTCGAAAATTCTATCATATTTTGAGGTTTATTTTGAGCCGCAAAGCAAAACACCGCCGCCTGCAAAAGCCGCAGGCGGCGGTGCTGTTTTCGGGATTGCTTATACTATAGATAGGGGATCATTTCTTGAAGATTTTTTTGAAGAGGTTTTTGAAAAATCTAGATATCGCGCGGAAGGGAGCGAGGATAGCATTCCAGATTTTCTTAAAGATGCTGTCTTTTTTTGAAACCTGCGCCACCGCATAAAGACTAAAATGATCAGTTTCGGCAACCAGATAGCCGTTTTCACGTTTTGTTTCGAGTTTTGTCCACTTTCCGTTTGATTCCTGTCTCAAAATATAGCTGTTCTCCGGGTCATAATCGTCAGGCAACGGCAAATAAATTTTTACGGAGCCGCTCGGCTGCACTTTTTCGTTGTCTCTTGTGAAATACACGTTGTATATTTGCGATTTTTCGATAACTTCATTTCTGCTGAGATTCACTGTTATTGTTGAAGTATCAATAATTTTGAAAGCCTGCATAACTGTTTTAACATCGACATTATTCTGCGTATCTATCTTCACGCCGTTCATAGTTGATATTGTGCCGTTTCGCGGAGCATTTACATATATAGATGTGTTTTTATATGATTTAACAAAGCTGAACGAAAAGTCGAGATATGACACGCCGGAATTTATAGTGAATATAGCACTGAGCCACTTTCCGGGAGTAGAAAGAAATGAAAGTATAGCATTTTCTGCAACGGATATTCCAACAGCCTTGAGACTGCTTGAAATAAATGATTTCATATCAATATTGGCTGCCCGTGCCAAAACATTGTTGGTAGAAGCTATCATGTCATCTATCTGATCATAGGACTTTGCTTCCATATTTTGTTTGGCTATATCCTTGAGAAGATCTTCCATGACATCTGCCGCCTTATCTTTGGGCATGGATTTGATTGTTTTCATTATTGCCTCGGCAGCAGTTTTGGAAGCTACATTCGATTTATCAACCACATTTATGCCAGCCATAGTCGTTATGACCCCGGCGGCCGAAAGCGTTCCTGCAACGGCAAAATTAATTATATTATACAGATACGCTATTGCAGATTCCTCAGAATTGTTTGTTATCTGCATATATCCGCCTTTTGGCACAATGATGCCGTCTATAGGTGTTTTCTGAGCAAGATTTCCGTTGGTGTATAATGTGTATTTTCTGAAAAGGTTTGCCGTTTGTCCGGGGAAATAGTACATCGACTCTAAAACATCCCATAAACCGGTTTCATAACAGTCAAAGCGGTCTATCATCCTGTAGTCACAAACAGAGCCGTCTTCATAATAAGTAACCACTGCGCCATAGATGTTTTTTGTGTTATAAACACTCATCGACACTTTGTAATTACCGTTTGAGAGTTTTGTGCTCGTCATTCCGTCAACAATAAGTCCGCCGTAACCATAAAAATTGGTAACATGATTCTTTAGAATATCCGTATGTTGCGGAACAGTGTTCAGGTCAAACGCATTAATTTGTGCTACTGCATTCAGGCTATAGTAAAGAATTTCTCCGGTCGACTTCTCGGTTACCGTCAATGTCGTCGTTCCGACTTTTTTTGCAGTAAGCTTAACAACAACACAATCTTTTTTATTTTTGACAGAGCTTTCGAAAATTTCCGGATTCTCTACCACTATACTTATATTCGGTTTTTTCGAAGCATTTGCGTCGTCCTTCAATTTAAAAGTGATTTCTATGCTGTCTCCAACAGAAACTGAGGTTGAATCAGTGTTTATTGTGGAGATTAGGGCACCGTTAGAACTATCAGTTTCTGTAATATTGTTAAACGAAAAGCCATCATAAGAAAATCCTCGATAAGCATTTAATAAGAGTTGCCTCTGCGTGCTATCATCCGATTTATCAAAATCCGCACCCGGGATACAAGTCCAAACCAAATTCAAATCCTTGTTTTCTGAATAGAATGCTGCTGTCCTTTGTTCATATTCGGTTTTTGAAACTTTTTTACCTCGGAACGTATATTCTCTGACTGTGTCATCCATGTTATTATCGTAATCAGGATGCCAGTATTCAGAGAAAAGGAAGTTTTCGTGAAATTTTGTTTTTTCCATATAACTCTCTGAATAAGATAGAATTCCTTCTTTCGAGCTGACATGTCCGTAATTTTTAAACACATAAAACTTTTTTCCGCTGGTTTGATTTTTTAAAAGTTTCGAATCGCGAGCACTATCATAATAATCTATACCTCCATCATCTTGATTTGCTTCTGATTTAAACTCTTCAATCGACGAACTTTTAATATTGATTCTATAGAACTTGTTATAACTATATCTACCGCTACCGTCACATACACTGCTTATTAGTTCCAAAACACCGTCAAAATCCAAGTCCAGCAAGCAGTATCCATAGCCGTGCATCGGAGAATATTCTGGATTTTCCATCCAAATGCTTTTATTTGCCATGTAAATATCAACTGCGGATTCCGGAGAAAGAATAGAAACCTTCTTGCCATCTTTGACAATATATACTTCTTTACGGTTATTCTCAATCGCCTCGGCTTTGGGTGCGAAAAGGCTTGCCCAATCAACGCCGGCAAACTCGCTTATCGGCGCGACGCCGAGCACCATGACAAGTGCAAGGGTCAGCGCCAAAAGCGATTTGAAAATATTTTTTCGCTTTGTTTTCATTGTTTTTTACCTCCGTTTGGTTTTTCCGCATTATTTTTTACGGCAGTGCCGTTTTATGCATCGCTTATGTTTTATGCCTCTTTGGCAGAATTCTCTCAATCATATATTAACACTCTGTCAGAAAAAATACAATATACTTAGTATAATTGACGGGTTTTGAGGATAAATAACCATCTTAATTTCTTTTGCTCAATTGCCTTTTTTGCTGTCCTGTTTTGTTCCCCGCCTTTGAACTACATTCCGTCTCTCTGCAGGCAAATAAATCTCCGCATAATTCTTTTGATTTTTGCGTATTCTTCTATTTTTATTTATTCTATCGGGCGCAAAACATATAAATTGACTTGCGCTTGCGTTTCTGCTATTATTTAGGATAGTGTCTAACATAAAGCAAAAGCGTCAGCTCCTGTGCGATTTTCCGATTTGCAAAGGTGCTGATGATATTCTTGCCGTTAGTTAAAACCGCATATCTTTTACTCCGAAAAATAAAGCTCAAGGCTTTCAAGCAGAAAAAAATAGCAGTAAAGAGAGTGTGACAAAATGAGCAATCTACTTAACACGCCGATGAACATCGGCTCATGCGAGATAAAGAATCGCGTGGTCATGTCGCCCATGCTCATGGGCTTCGGTCAGTTCGACGGAAAGCCCACGAAGAAAATGATGGACTACTACGAGGAGCGCGCCAAGGGCGGCACGGGACTTATCATAACCGAGATAACCCGCGTCAACGATCAGACCGGCGCGAGCGCATTTGCGCAGCTCGCAGTCAGCCATGACTACCACATCAAGCCGCTTTCCGAGTTCGCCGAGCGCATCCACCGCCACGGTGCGAAATTTTTCGTGCAGCTCCACCACCCGGGCAGGCAGAATGTCGGTCTGCTCGTAGGAACCGTTCCGCTGAGCATCAAATGCGAAAGTCTTACCCGCGGCGCATACGGGAAGCTTCTCTATAAATTGACTCCGAAGGTCGGCCCGACCATGCTTGAGCACAATATAGTGCCATCGAGCGTCGCACCCTCAAAGTGCAGCCCGGCATACTTCGCCGGCGGGCGCGTCAGAGCGCTCAGACACAGCGAAATAAAAGAGCTCGAGCAGCAGTTTATCGACGGCGCCGTGCGCGTAAAGAAAGCGGGCTGCGACGGCGTTGAGCTCCACTCGTCGCACGGATATCTCCTTCAGCAGTTCCTCAGCCCCGTGACAAACCGGCGCACCGACGAATACGGCGGCTCGCTCGAAAACCGCATGAGGTTCATTCTCAACATAATCAAGGGCATCAAAGAGGCCTGCGGCGAAGATTTCCCTGTGATAGTTAGACTGACCGTTGACGAGTGCTATGAGAAAATCGGCGAAAAGGGCAAGGGCTATACGCTCGACGAGGGCGTTGAAATTGCGCGCCGCCTTGAAAAAGCGGGCATAGACGCCATAGATGTTTCGTGCGCGGGCTACGACACCTTCAACTACTGGCTCGAGCCGGTCTCGTTTGAGCCGGGCTGGAGAAAATATATGGCCAAGGCCGTCAAGGACGCCGTGTCTATCCCCGTCATAGCGGCAAACCTCATCCGCTCGCCCGAGCAGGCGGAGCAGCAGCTCGAGGACGGCATTCAGGACTTCGTTTCCCTCGGCAGGCCGCACATCGCCGACCCTCACTGGACCGAAAAGGCTATTAACGGAAAGACTATCCGCCGCTGCATTTGCTGCCTCAACTGCTTTGAATCTATGGAGGCAAATGCGTTTGTCGGCACTCACGGCGAATGCTCCGTCAACCCGTTTGTAGGCCACGAGGGCGACCTGCTCAAGAAGGACGGGAACGGACGCGCAGCCGTCGTCATAGGTGCGGGCCCCGCGGGACTCACCGCCGCAGATATTCTCGCTCAGCGCGGCTTCTCCGTCACGGTATTTGAAAAGAATATGATGCCCGGCGGTCAGATTAACCTCGCCTCCGCCCCGCCCGAAAAGGCCAAGACCGCATGGATGATAGACGACCTCGTGAAAATTTGCCGCGAGGAGGGCGTTGAAATAAAGCTCAACACCCCCGCTACCGTTGAGGCCATAAAAGAGCTCTCTCCCTGCGCCGTCATAGCCGCAACGGGAAGCCGACCGATAAAGCCGCGCTTTGCCGGCAACTGCCCCGCCGAAGATATTCTCACGTTTGAAGATATTCTCAGCGGCAGAGTCGAGCTCAGGGACTGCAATGTTGCCGTCATCGGCTCGGGTCTTACGGGGCTCGAAACCGCTCACGCGCTTTGCGAAAACGGGTGTAAGGTGATTGTCGTAGAGATGGCGAAGGAGATTGCACCCGGCACATGGATGCAGCACAAGGACGATATTCTTCCGAAGCTCAAGAAGGCGGGCACAAAGATTATGACCGGCGAAAAGCTCTGCGAGGTATACACCGACAGGATAGTCACCGAGAATGTTGATACAAAGAAGAGAACGGATATCGCCTGCGACCGCGTGGTGCTGTCGCTCGGCTCAAGACCCGATGCGACGGTGGTCGAGGAGCTCAAAAAGAACGGCTTCTCCCCGCTGGTCATCGGCGACGCGAACCATGTGGGAAAAATAGCGCACGCGACAAAGGCGGCATACGAAGCTGCGATATCGGTAAAATAAGTGAAGTACATAATAAAAGCAAAAGCGGTCGATTAAATCGACCGCTTTTTTGCAGACAAATATATAGAATAAAAAAAGACTCATCAAAAGATGAGCCTTAAGAAAGGTGCATACACAAGACACACCCTGAAAACTGAACAAAGGAAGAAAAGTAATGAACGAAAGGAAACAAAGTCAAGCCCTCGACCTATTAGTACTGCCAAGCTAAACGTGTCACCACGCTTACACATGCAGCCTATCAACCTCTTAGTCCATGAGGGGTCTTACTAGCTTATGCTATGGGATATCTTATCTTGGAGGCGGCTTCACGCTTAGATGCTTTCAGCGTTTATCCGTTCCGCACATAGCTGCCCAGCTGTGCCACTGGCGTGACAA
>ERZ779889.1202-NODE-1202-length-27087-cov-15.079831_pt1 | contig 27087 bp, 13 predicted proteins | sample MGYA00511030_ERZ779889 | MGnify/ENA primary metagenome ERZ779889 (study PRJEB29588, sample SAMEA2160616) | human gut metagenome | biome: human gut; feature: human-associated habitat; material: faeces | place: Denmark | collected 2008/2010 ...
TGTAAAATGAAAAAACATGCCCGAGCACCGTAAATTCAGCGTTCGAGCCATGCTTTTTCGCAGGAGGTTTTTTTCGGGCGTCAGTTGCCGCCTGCGGAGGAGCCGCGGCTCTGACCCTGAAGGTCGTCGTTGGAAATGCTTCGCTGCGTTTTCTTTACCGATGCGTTGAGCGAGCCGAAGCGCCACGAAACGGATACCATCACCGACTTGCGCCTGTGGGAGCGCGACTGCTGATAGCCGTCGAAACCGGAATTGAGGAAGGTGGTGCGCGAGATGCGGTCGGAGGGTCCGATGGGGTTGCGGACGTTTACCGACACGTTGAGTCTGTCGTCTTTCAGGAATGCCCTGCGCAGCCCCAGCGTGTAGTTCAGCGCGGCTATACCTTCGGTCTTCGACTTGGAGTAGAGCGATTCCCATCCGCCCCAGTATGAGCCGTCGAGGCTTACCGTCAGCTTCCAGGGGAGCTGCTGCTGGAAGCGACCCCAGAAGAAACCGTTCCACGCGCCCGACTTCAGTCCGAGCGAGGGGTTGCGCTGATATTCGTAGCCCGCGTTGGCGTTGACCATAAAGCTCGTTTTAGGCCCGATGGTCCACTGCATGAATAGACTGCTGTTGAAAATCCGGCTTCTGCCGCCGTTGGCGTAGGTGGAATAGGTTATGTTGTCGGGATCAGTCCACTGCGAGGTGATTATGCCGTTGTTGCTGAAAGTATAGCCGGCGGTGAGGTCTACCGTCACCTTCCGGCCGATGAGGCCGTAGTTGAAGTTGAACGACTGCTGCCGTGCGCTCCCGAGGTTCGGATTGCCGTACGACACCCAAAGCGGCGACTCTACCCTCACCGGGTTGAGATAATCGATGCCGGGACGGGCTATCGAAGTGCCGTAGGATAGTTTGAGAGAATTCTGGTCGTTGATGTTCCACGAAACGGCGGCGTTGGGTACCACGTCGTTCAGATCGGAACCGAAGGGCTCGTTGCTGCCGTCGTGATACTTAGCCGAGAGGTGGGAATACTCGTATCTTACACCGGCGCGGGCGCCGAAGCGGCCCAGATTGAGCCGGTAGTCGGCATAAAGTGCGCCGATGGTGGTGAGGTGGGAGAAATCGCTGTGGACGTCGCGGTCGCCCGTATAACTCAGGTCTGAGATGCTGTGATTCTTGCGGTGGATGAACTTGGCGCCGACATCGAACTTATTGTGCTCGTTGATCGGGCGCGTCCAGTCGGCCTGAACCGTCTGCTCGAGGAATTTCTGATCCACGTCGTTGGTGGTTCCGGAATAAGGCACCGGCATGTTGACGGCGTCGGTGTATTCGGTGGCCGACTTGTTTTTTGAGGTCGTGGTGGCTATCTGATACGACAGTGTGTAGATTTCGCCCTTGCGGCGGGTAAGGTGCTGGTAGTTGAAGTTTCCGTTGAAGTCAACGAAGCGCGTGGGGTCGGTGACGGAGTTGCTGCGGTAGCTGTAGACGGGATTTCCGGCGGCGGTCATCGAGTTGACCGACTCGGAAAGATATTTCGACTGGTAGCCGAAGCCGCCGAGTTCGAGAGTGAAGAGGTTGAGCGAATCGAGCTCGTAGGAAGCGTCGCCGCTCAGATACATGCCGTCGTAACGGCTCCGCGAGCTGGTTGTTACAGTCTCCTCGTTGCCGCTTTCCTTATAATATCTCTTTGTGTAGCCCGAATACTTTCCGCCTGCCATAGACTGCGCGAAATAACCGGCGTTGAACGAGAACGTCACCTTGTTGATCTGCGACGTGAGCCATAGGTTCGCGCCGGGCACTTCCGACGAGGTGCTGTAATTGGTGGAAATAGTTCCCATCACGCCTTTAATCACCGTCTGCTCGTCGGTGACTATATTGAGGATCACGCCGGTACCTTCGGCATCCTCACGGGCTCCGGGGTCCGTTATCACCTCTATACGCTTTATCATCGATGCCGGAATCGCCTTGAAAATCTCCTTGGCGTTGTTGCTGAACGAGTGGTTCGGGCGGTTATTCTTATATACTTTGAAGTTTGTGGAGCCTTTCACTTTTATGGTGCCGTCGGGGTCGACTGTCACCAGCGGCACCCGTTTCAGAATCTCGTCGAGAGTCTGGGTTTTCGCATCCTGATCGGCCTGCACGTCGTAGCCTATGCGGTCGATTTCGCGCACCACAACGGGGCGCTGTGCCACAACCTGCACCTCTCCGAGGATGTTCGACGCCGTCACGGCGGTAAGCGTCCCCATGTCGGCTGCCGGCTGCTTCGCCGTCACCTCAAACGTGCGCTCGATCGTCTCTTTGCCAGTGCCACTGATTTTCAGGTCGTAGACTCCAGCTTTCGGCAGCGGCAGGGTGAATTTGCCGTCTACGTCGGCCACTCCCATCGCGGCCGGTTTCACCGAATCGGTGGCGGAGAATGCGCGGAGGGTGGCAAACGACTCACCCTCGCCTATCGAGTCGACAACAACGCCGCTTACACTGAAACCTGCGGCCTGAGAGATTATGCAAACAACTGAAAACAGAAGCGCCAGAACTGTTCTGCGGATAATATATTCCATTAGAAACGTGATTGATTGGACAGATGCAACCTTGCATCCACGTATATGAGACTCAAAAATAGCTTAAAAATTACAGCAGACCGGTTCTTTTTTGATTTTTTAAGATAATTTGCATATACGGCTCTTTCATTTAAAACACTTTGAAAATTAATGTTGTCGGCGGCAGCGTCAGTTGCCGCTCAATTCTCGCGGGAAAGAGCGGCAACTACGCCGCCGGAAATAATGATATTGTGATAATACAATAAATGATTGATAATCAGAATGCTGTAGGGGCGCTATATTTAGCGCCCGCTGAGTCAGAGCATTTTCTTTCAGCATCATATTGTTCCGGGCGGAATATGCTTTTGATTCTGCGGGCGCTAAATATAGCGCCCCTACAACACGCTGTTTATAAACATTTTATTACGCAATTGCGAAATAAATCAGAATCGCTATCCGGGGGTTTAAATGAAAGAACCGCGATTTGCACAGAAGCGACGTTAGTTGTAATTTTGCAGGTCTAAATTCTTTTCATACTTATGTCTTTTATCACCGATCTCAAAAATAAAATCCTTGCAGGCGAACAGCTTTCCGAGGCGGAGGCCATGAGCCTCGAAAACATCACCGATGATCTGATTCCGGAACTGCTCGAGGCCGCCGCTGAGATAACCCGTAAATTCTGTCCTTCACGCCGATTTGACTCCTGCTCCATTATAAACGCACGTTCGGGACATTGTCCGGAAAACTGCAAATGGTGTGCTCAGTCGGCCCATTTCAAGACCAAAGCCGACGTGTATCCGCTGGTCGACCGCGAGACGTGCCTCGGGGCGGCAGAGATGAACCGGCGCCACGGCATACGGCGTTTTTCGCTCGTAACGAGCGGACGGGCGCTATCGGCAGCCGACCTCGACAGGGCTTGCGGCTATATAAGCGAATTGCGCCGTCAGGGCGGACTCGGCCTCTGCGCCTCGATGGGTCTGCTCGACGCCGCAAGTCTGAGCAAGTTGCGCGACGCAGGTATAACGCGCTATCACTGCAACCTCGAAACGGCCCCCTCCCACTTCCCTGCCCTATGCTCAACCCACAGCATCGACGACAAGATCCGCACCATCCGCGCCGCCCGCGCCGCCGGCATGGAAATCTGCAGCGGCGGAATAATCGGCATGGGCGAATCGCGCCGCCAGCGCATAGAGTTTGCGCTGAAACTCAGGGAGATTGATCCGGTGTCGATACCGGTCAACGTGCTCCAGCCTATTGCAGGCACACCGCTCGAGAATTCCGAACCCCTTACTCAGGAGGAGCTTCTGATAACGGTGGGTATTTTCCGGATGCTGCACCCGCGGGCCGTTCTGCGGTTTGCAGGCGGCCGCGCCCAGATTACACCCGAGACTCAGCTGCTGGCCATGAAGGCTGCCGTAAACGGCGCCATAATGGGCGACATGCTCACCACCGTAGGCTCGCAGGTAGCCGCCGACAAGGATATGATAGCCCGCGCAGGCTACGAATTTTAGCCAAAATTTCCTCCTCTCCGCGAAAAAAGCGACATTATCGCAATGGTGCGGGGCCGGTTGCGTTGTAATTTTGCGCATGAATTTATCTTAATTTATACGCAAATGAAAACAACCATCTCAAAACCAGCAGTTAAAACTGCAGCGGAGGTCTGCACCAATCTCAGGCCCGACCGGACAGGTACGGCGCTCGTACCGGTGGGCGACCCGGCGACAGTGAGTTCCGCAGGAGGCATTCCGCTTGCCTCAGGCCCGGTTGGCGGCCGCAATATTATTCTGATTCTGCGCGGAAGAGAACTTTGGGTAGCGGACGCCGGCTCGCCCGCGGCCGAAACAATGGTGGCAGAAGCGGCATCCGACGTGAAGTGCGCTCTTGCCGTAGCCGACGGATTCATAGTTATGACCGGCGTGGCTCTGCGCCTGCGCCTCGATCCGGCGTCGGGAAAATGGACAGCAAAAGAGTGCGGGCGTGCGTCAGGATTTCCGGCTCTCTATGCGGAGGTGGCCGGAGCGGTGTCGGCGGAATTCACTGCCCGAGAGCTTTCGGGGCGCTACACCACCGCCGATTCGGCTCTCAGCGCCGCCGACACGGCGAAACTCACCGAAGCCTATAACGATGCTTATTCCAAAGTATGCGAACGGGCGGCCGCAGCCGGGGCTCATGTTCAGCCGGTTCTGGCGGCGTGGAGACTGCGCGACCACAGCGGAAATGAAATCTATACCTCGGCTCCGGTGCTCTTAGCCGACCCTTCGGGAATACAGGCCGCAAAATTAGCAATCAGAGCGTCGGGCGACGGGTTTTCCACGCTCGCCGACACCCGTCTGACGGTCAACACCTTCCGCGTGGGCATAAAATTCCCGGCCGAAGAGGCGCCCGGCTGGCCCGACGAGGTGGGAACGGTGGATCTCCTGATCTCGCCCGAAATCCATCCCGTGAGCGCCACGGCGAGCGCCGTAGCCACGTTCACCCGTTCATCGTCGGATCTTACGGTCAATCTCACGGCACCCGGGGTTTCCACAAGCACCGATCCTTCGGCACGCGGCACACTGTTTCATTCGCGGCTTATGAAGATTCTCGGAAGCTTCACCCGGCGTGCTACGGTCTGTTCAATGCCGGCAGCGGCTTCGGGAACCACTGCCGCATCGGCATCGCCCCTGCCGATAAAGAAACAGATTGCCGCGACCGACAGCGACGGCGCTCCCGCGCCCGCTTCAGGCATGATGCGCGCCATTGCGGCGCCACATTCATTTACGGCCGGCGCTGCGGCACGGTCGGGCGACACTATCGTGTGGGCCGACATAACAGCGCGGCGTTTCAGCGGCTACAAGGCACGTGAACTCGCCGTGGTTCACAACTTCAGCGGCGCGGCGGCTGTTCCTACCGCCTGCCGGGTGAAATTTTCGGACGGCACGGCTGTAGTGACCTCCCTCACCGAACACGATTTCAATTCGCTCAAACTCTCGCCGCTCATTGTGTATCCCCACCCCGCCGCAACGGAAATAACGGTAATTATAGGGAAAAAATCGGTGACACTGCCGCTGAGCAGCACTCCCGACGGGGACGCCGCATATTATCTGAGTCCGCGTGTGCGTCCCATCGGGCCTGACACCGAACTGCCCGCGTTCGTTATGCCTGCCGCGGAAACGCCTGTCGAGACATTTGCCGACGGAGTGGCTGCGGCGCGGGCGGATGAGCCGCTGAAGGCCACAGGCGCCGTGCTCACCGGCACGGGACGCATAGCGGCCGCCACGCCGTCGGTGCGCACCTCATCGTCGGGTTGGGATTTTGCCCGCGGACGTTTCTACACGTTCGGCCCGGGAGGGATATGCGCCGTTGCCGTTTCAGCTTCCCGTATTTCGGCTGCCATAATCGACAGCCGCGGTGTAAGCGGCAAAGGGAGGGCGGCACTGACGCCTGCGGGTGTCGTGGCGGTGGCCGGAGACGACCTGGTGAAGATAAGCGGAAGCCTGTGCACCGACCTTCTGCCGGGTACCGGCGATTCTCTTGTAGGATGGTGCGGCCGGTTCGGCGAAATATGGCTGATCGACCCCGGTAGCGGAAGCGTCAGGACTGCCGGCATAAAGGGCAGCATTACGGGCAATCGCACGGATCTTACCGTGAGAGCACTGCTGTCGGCGCCGCCGGGACTGTATCTCACCACGGAGGAACGCGGAATCGTCAATGCATCTGTCGAGAATCCGGCAGCGGAGCGCGAAATAGAGTGGCGCGCGAGGATAGAATGCGGCGCCCCGGTGGAGGTAAGAGCACTTTCGGTATGGATTTTCGCCTCATCGCTCCGCGGCAAGGTGACTCTGACTGCCGACAACGGCGCGGGCGCCGCCCATGCCCTGCCGCTGATCGGAATCGGGGCCGACGGCGAAATCAACTCGCCGCTTACCGCCCGTATGCTCGCTCCGCGGCGCCGCTATCTCAACCTGACCCTGAAAGCCGATGCCGGCGCCGACACCCGCCTGGAAAAATTCGCAATAATCACCGCATAAATTACATAATAAAAAACCTTTATGAAAACAATACTTGAAGAAAACGCACGGCGCAACGCTCTGGAGCAGGCGCCCTACAACCCAATCACCGGCGAAGGCTGCGGCGGCGAACGCCGCCCTGTAAGCGTGGATGGGAAATTACTTTATCTGCCCGCGGCGATGGCCGATGACCCGGCCTTCTCCCCGAAAATGGGAGAACATGCCATGACAATGATGCGCTTCCGCTACGATTTTGAATTCTGGGCGGCGCGCTGCGTGGTTATCCACGACAAGCTGACCGGAGGCGACGTACCTTTCGTGCTCAACCGTCCGCAGCGGCGTGTGCTCGGCATAATAGAACGACAGCGCCTGGAGGGGCGGCCGATCCGCCTGATAATGCTCAAGGCGCGCCAGTGGGGCGGCTCAACGCTCATCCAGGTGTATTTCGCATGGATTCAGATAATCCACCGCCGCAACTGGAACTCCATAATCTGCGCCCACGTAAAGGAAACGGCCTCGACAATCCGCGGCATGTACACCAAACTGCTCGCCAACTATCCGCGCGAGTACTGGGAAGAGGAGGAGATGCCGGAATTCAGGCCGTTTGAACGTTCGTCGAACTCAAGAGTGATTCCGGGGCGCGGATGCAGGGTGATGCTGGCGTCGTGCGAAGCGCAGGAGGCAACCCGCGGCTACAACTGCTCTATGGCGCATCTGAGCGAAGTGGCGTTCTGGAAAGACTCGTCGCGGCGCGACCCGGAAGACTTTATCCGCGCCATCTGCTCGGGCATTTCGCTCGAACCGCTTACAATGGTGGCGATGGAGAGTACGGCAAACGGCGTGGGTACCTTTTTCCACCGGGAATGGCTGCGTGCCCGCGAGGGCAAAAGCGACAAGGCGGCGGTGTTTGTGCCGTGGCACGAAATCGAGATTTACCGCATGCCGGTGGCCGACCCCGCGGCTCTGTGGGCTGAAATGGACGGATATGAACGCAGGCTATGGGAACAGGGTTGCACGCTCGAGGCAATAAACTGGTACCATACAAAGCGGCGTGAGATGCCGTCGCACCGCGCCATGAAGGCGGAATATCCCGGCTCGGACGACGAGGCGTTTGCCCACACCGACTCGGAAGTGTTTTCATCGGCCGACGTGGAGCGTCTGCGCAAGGACTGCAGGCCCGGTCTGAAGGGCGACATCTGCGGCGCGGCGGTGAACGGGCCGGCTGCCTTGGACAGGGTGAGGTTCGTACCGGCCGACAGCGGCGCTATGACCATATGGTGCAAGCCGCGCGAAAGCGCGGGAGCCGACGACTACATAGTGTCGGTCGACATAGGCGGCCGCTGGTCGGGCGCAGACTGGTCGGTGATAACAGTGCTCGACCGCCATCTGGAGCAGTCGCTCATGCGGCGCCCCGAGGTGGTGGCCCAGTGGCGCGGACACACCGACCACGACCTGCTCGCCTGGAAAGCCGCCGCCATTGCGCAGTACTACCGCCGCGGGCTGCTCGTAATCGAGAGCAACAGTCTGGAAAGCGAGGAATACGGCGAAGGAGGCTACATGCTCGACGTTATCGGCACCTGTTACCGCAACCTCTACCGGCGCGATAACGACCGGCCGGGGTTCCATACGAACCGGTCGACCAAATCGGCAATCATCTCGCAACTCATAGCGGCAGTGCGCGACGGCAGTTACATTGAACGCGACAACGATGCCTGCAACGAACTACTGCAGTACGAGCAGCTTCCCGGCGGAGGCTACAGCGCGCGGCGCGGCTGCCACGACGACATACTCATGACCCGTGCCATGGCGCTGTTTATCGACTGCCATGCGCCGCGGAGGCGGACGTTTACAAGCGAAGATGTAGCGGCCTTACGCCGCTTTGCAGGGCTCGCCCGCAGGCGATAAAAAACGTCAGCCCGGAAGGCACGACCGACCTTCCGGGCTGACTGATTATTTCAGGATTACGTTATTTCACCACTACCTTTACGGCCTTTGTGCCCACGGAGAGCACGTAGGCGCCGGCTGAGACTCCGTCAATGCGGGCGGAGCCGCCATGGATGGCAGCCGATCCGGCAAGAGCGCCGCTGACGGTGTAGAGCTTAACGGGCGTACCATCGGCAGAACCGGAGGTGCTGACGGTTATGGTGCCGTTTTCGCAGCTTACGGTAGCTCCGAGGTCGGCAATCACGCTTTCAATTCCGCTGAGCTGTACGGTGAGCAGATTGGTGTAGAGATAGAGCTTGTCAAACACGCTGTTGGTCATCACGCACATCACTTCGGCTTCGGGGTCGAAGGTAAAGGTGGTCACGCCGTTGTCGAGTGTATACTCCTCGTCTGCCACGAGTTCCTCGCCGACAAGATTGTTGGTCTCGTCGAACTCGGGAACACCGATAAACCACTGGTATTTCGTCTCGGTGGTTCCGACCTTTGCCTGCGACGAGAGATCTACCTTGCCGTCGACGCATTCCGCCTCAACCGGATTCTGGTTTGCATAGAGGTATACCCAGCCCTGCTTCGGCACGGGAAGGGTGGCGAAAGTGAAGTTGTTGCGGTCGATGGCGAGACCTACTATGTTGGGATTGGCGGAGAGGTCGATGCTGCTCAGACTGTTGGAGCTCAGCTGGAGCTGATTGAGCCCGGGAAGTTTCGACAGGTCTAATTCCTTGAGGCGGTTGTCGGCGAGCGACAGTATGGAAAGATTCTGGAGATCAAGGTCAACGGAAGTGAGGCGGTTGTGGCCCGCGCTCAACTGCACGATGTTCGGCTGATTCTTCGCTGTGAGGGTCTCGAGATTATTGTTGTCGAGCGAGAGCATCCACACGTTCGGGAATTCCGAAAGATCAAACTTCGTCAACTTGTTGCCGTCAAGGTTGAGTTCGGTAATATTCTCCTTCGGCGGGAAGATAATGTTATTGTCCTCCAGGCCGGCGCCCGCGAGGGTCAGACAGAAGCACTTGTCGAGGCCCGAGCCGTCGAAATTCTCCATGGTCGCGCCGCCGATTGAGAACACGGTCACGTCGGTGGAATTACCGTAGGTCCAGACGGTCACTTCGGCGTTCTCTACCGTGGTGGCCGAGAAAAGAGTATACTGAGTGCGGAGCTGGTATGGCTCGAACACTGCACCGGAGCCGTCCCAGTTGATGTAGATTGCACTGCCGTTTTTAGCTGCCGCAAGAGAGAGGCTTACGGTCTCGCCGCCTACGGGAGTCCTGAACTTCGCGATCATGCGGTCGGGCTTCGAGGCGGTCTTTATCTCTGTGGTGAGGATGGTGAGCGCGGGGAAGAGCGGATGGGTGATCTCGCAGTAAACCTTGCCCAGGTCGGGGTTGAGGAAGTTGGCAATGCCGTCGGTGGTGGTGATGTCAGAGGCACCGACCGTGGAGTTGTCCGAAGCGAGTTTCCAGGTATAGACGGTGCTCTTTCCGTCAACAGTCAGGTTCTGGCTCGTGAGGTTCGCGCCTGCGCCCTCGGAGGGTATTCTCATGTTCTGCTGAGGAGCGTAGACAAACTCGGCACCGAGTGTCTGAAGCATCGGGAGCGCGGGAAACGCGAGGTCGTTGGAACTGCAGTCGAAGTGCTCGAACACGTTGGTTTCCGGCATTGTAAGCGCTGCAATATCGTTATTCGAGATGTCGAGGTCTGTGACACTTGTGAAGTACACGAGGCTAAGTTCGGTGAACTTGTTGTAGGAGAGATCGGCGTAAACGAGGTTGTCCCAGTCCTTCGAGGAGAAATCGGTGAACTCGTTGTGTGAGATGTCGAGGCGGCGGATGGGCTGGTGAGCCACGAGATCGAGCGCGGAGAGCTTGTTGTTGGAGATGTTGATGTCGCTGAGCATATATTTCTCATACTCGCCGTTTACTCCGTGGAAATCGAGTTCCGAAAGGAGGTTGCCGCTGAGGTTGAGGCTGCGGAGATTGCGGTTGTAGGAGATGTCGATGCTGTAGAGGCCGGCGTTGGCTACCGTAAGCTGGCGCAGTTCGCGGGCGGCGGTGAGGTTAATGGAAGTCATCTTCACGCCGTCGGCGCTGAACGCGGCCATCACTTTGCCTTCGGGAATGAGAATCCTTACCAGGCCGTTGCCGGCGCTCTTGCCCGCTACATTGGGCGCGGCGGGAATGTCCTGGCCGGTGGCAGTGAACTGCACGGGGGTGCCGTCGCCGAAGTCAACCATAAATGTTGCGGGCTCCTGGGCGGTGGCGCCGTCGATGCCTATGCCGAGTTTCACCTCAGTGCCCGTTTCGGTAGCGAAGGTGAGGATTTCGGAGGGCTGTCCGAAATCGGCGGCACTCTTCACCATGAAGCACGAGGTGCGGTAGGCGGCTTCGGTAAACACGTCGTTGTTGAACGCTACGTAGAGTGAGTCGGGCATAGCCTTGAGGAAGGTTATCTTGCCGTCGGCATAGTTATAGAGTTCCTCGGGATTCTCCACGGGCTGGAAGACGCTCTCGCCCTCGCCGGTGCGGGTCAGATCCTGCGAGTAGACTGTCACGGTGGTGGTTGTTCCCTCACGGAGCACCTTGTCGGACACGTCGATTGTCTCGCCGCTCTTCACCGCGCGGGGAAGCTCTATCGGGTTGAGCATATAGTAGTATTCGTGGAAGAGGAACTGGCCCATGCTGTTGGTGGGGATGGGCAGGTTGGCGAAGCTCAGGTTGTTGAAGCTCAGATTGAGGTTATAGAGGTCGGGGTTGTTCGAGAAATCTATGTCGGTCAGAAGGTTGCGCGACAGGTTGAGGTCAAACAGCATGGGGTTCTTGCTCAGATCTATGCTCTTGATGCCGTTGCCGGCCAGAGAGAGCACCTTCAGCTCGGGAAGATTGCTGAGGTCGAAGTGCTCCAGGCGGTAGCCCTGGTTCACGAAGCCCGACACGTGGGATGCGTAGAATTCGCTCAGCTTGGGGTTGTTGCTGAGATCGATTGAAGTAATCTTCGTATCGGAAATGTTGAGCACGGCCAGACGCGGGTTCTTGGTCACGTCGACGGTCTCCACCGGGGTCACGTCGATCGACAGGCGCTGCAGATTAGGACACCCTGTAGTGTTGACGGAAGTGAGGGTCTGACTCGAATAGGCCGACAGCGACGCGAGTTTGGGATAGTCGCTGAAGTTGATCGACGGGTCGATCCATCCGGTCATGGCTATGTCGAGCACGGTCAGTTCGGGATGGTTGCTGCCGAGTTTCAGGGGCGAGGCTGCCGAGAAAGTGTTGTCCGACAGTTCTGCCTGAAAGAGCTTGGTCTGAGCCGAAAGGTCGAGTCCCTTGAGTTCGTTGTGGGAGAGATTGATGACCTCGATGTTGGTGCAGGCGCTTAGCTCGATCCAGTCGATGTAGCATCCTTCGGCATCGAAATAGTTCACGAGCTTAGGGTCACCGTAGATTTTCACGATACCGTCGGCGCTCACGTTAAGCGGGATGGCGGTGCCGCCGGTGATGCCGGTGTTGTCTACCGACCACGGTTCGATTTCGGCCGAAACGGCGCCGAGACCGGCGTCGATGTCGAGATAATCGGTCTCGGAGTCTGAGCCGATGACGATGTGGAAAGCGTTGGCTGCCCCGTACTGCTCATAGATATTGGTCTTGAACGTGATGATCGGCTCTTCGCCGGCTGTCTGGGCAAACGCGGCCGCTGAGGCGGACATTGCCGCCGCAACAAGAAGTGAGGAATAGTATTTCATTTGTCAAACGGATTATTTCACTGTGATTTTGGTTGCGTGGGCGCCGTTTATGCGCAATACGTATACTCCGGCCTCGATGCCGGTGGCGTCGAGGGTAAGTTCGTCGGACTGCGACGTAGCCTCGAGCACCCGGGCGCCGGTCATGGAGAAGAGTTCGGCGGTAAGTTTTTTCGATCCGCCCAGGAATATGTTGAAGCGGCGGCCGTCGTCGGAGGTCAGCACGGGGCGCGGCGACGATTCGCCCGACGTTATTCCTTCGATACCGCTCTGGCTGCGGCGTATCACTTCCTTGAGACCGCCGATGGCACTGAACTTGCCTGCGCCCCACTGCACGGGATTGCCGGAATTCGCCACGTTGTCGTCGTTAACCGCGGTGGAGGTGATGATTTCTTTGATGGCGCCGACGGTCAGGGTCGGGTCGGCCTCAAGCCAGGTGGCGATGGCTCCCGCCACAAACGGAGTCGACATCGAGGTGCCCTGCTCGCGCTGCCAGTAGTTCGTGCGGTTTTTCTCCGTCAGCCGCGCCTGATAGAGCATCTCCACGCCGGGATTCGACTTGAGCTGATCGGTGTAGTAATGGCTCGTAGACGACACGATTGCCGCGCCGGGGGCGCAGACAAACGGAAGCTTCCGGCCGTCGTTGAGTGTGCCGTAGGAAGAGAAGAGCGATATGTCGCCCAGCGGGAACAGCTCTTTATAATTGTAGACGCGGCCGTCGAGCGAGGGCCATTCGTTTTTGGTGTTGTAGGCGCCGACGGAAATCACCTCTGTTCCGCACGCCATGTCGGAGATGGTGCCGTCGGTGGTTCCCTTGGTCCAGCCCTCCAGCCCGAAATCGTCGGGCACGGCAAACATGCCGTCGCACCAGAAGTCTACGTGCTGATCCTTCTTGCCTTTGATTATGAAGCCGATCTGATAGCGGCCGTCGTTGTCGGAGGTGTTGTCCACGTAATAGTCCGTCATCACGTAGTAGCGGCCGGTATCCGGGTCGATCATGCGCTGGAGCGTGATGGTTCCGGAGAGGTATTTGGTGAGGCTCGTGTGCTGAACGGCGGTCTCATAATCGGTACCGGCCGAGAGGCGCATTACGATTGTGCCGTTGAGGCGACGGGTGTTCACTACAACCGCCTGCAGCTCGAATTCCTCCTCGGAGTCGCTGTAGATATAAGCCTGGCCGTAACGCACGTTCTCCAGCCCTTCCTCCTCTACGGTAGGGAGGATGAGAGTCTTGAGTTCCTCGCCGTCAGCCGTGAAGGTGTGGGCTATATGGAGGGGTATGTCGCCCTCATTTCCGGCCGACACGCAGATTATGCCGCCCGTTTCCTCCGAGCAATAGTCGAGAAAGGCGTTCATCTGGGCGCGGGCGTCGTGGGGCCCGGTGTTGCTGCCGAGCGAGAGGTTGACCACGGCGGGCACCTGCATGGCACTGGAGTAGTCGAGAATCTGGGCTACGCCGTTGGCTATATATGAGTCGTTGATACCGGCTTCGGTCGTGCATGCTATGAGGATGTCGCTTTCAGGGGCACATCCGTAGTACGGATTGTCGGCATCCTCGTTGTGGGAGGTGCCGTCGCCGTTGTCAACGGCCATCGTCACCGGGCCGGTGTAGCCTCCGGCCATGATGCCGAGGGTGTGGGTGCCGTGATAGGCAGATGAATTGTCGGTGGTGAAGTCGCTGAGCGGATAGTCAGCGACAATTCCGGGATCATCGGAGAAGAAAGTGGGTGTGATCGCGGTGCCGGCCATGTTGATGCGCATGAGCGACACAAGCTTAACTCTCGAGGAACCGTCGGCGTTGCGGAAGTTGATGTGGTGGGGATCGAAACCCTGATCCACGATACCGGTTACCACTCCTTTGCCCGTATAGGCGCGGGGCAGCCCTGTTCCGGCATGGATTTCGTCAACACCGGCATCGCGGCGCGCGGCGTTCATCTTGGCTTTCATGGGGCGGCCGAGGTTCATGGATTTCACGCAGGGAAGCTGCGCGAAATCTTCCACGGCAGAGGTGGGGAGCGAGACGATGGCGATATTGCCCATTACCGACATTACGGTAGCGCCTGCTTCCTCAAGGTCGGTGCGGGAGAATCCGTCGGCAATCGTCACGAAGGCGTCGGAGACTTCGCCGGGAAGATTGCCCGACTTCTGAGTGAATGAGCGGAGTCGGCTGTCGTGGCTGAGCGTGCCGGAATGAGCCTCCTTGTAGTTGCGGAGCATCCACCGGCTCGACAGGCCGAGTTTCGACTGCGCGTCAGCTGATCCGAGGGCCAGAGCCGCCACAAGGGCTGACAGTATCAGTTTTTTCATTGCGGATAGATGAATGATATTATGGTTTTATTTATAAATGTGACAAAATTTTGAATGATTTTGCAAAGATAAGCATTTTTATAATCAATACCTATAAAAAATCGCGAAAATCTGCTTTTCGGCGGATTTTGTCTGCGATTCCGTATTTCTATATAAAAAAGGAGCCGCACCCGGTGTGCGGCTCCTTTTGAGATTATGAATCGTGAGCGGTTATCTTACCACGATTTTCTTTCCTTTCTGAATGTAGATTCCGGCAGGGAGGGCGTTGATTTCATCGGCGGTCGGTGCGGCGAGCACCTTTATGCCCTGGAGGTTGTACACGTCGGTGTTTTCAACGGCGTCGCCTTCGATGCTGATGATTCCCGATTCGGAATCGGAAATTTTAACGTCTGAATCCTCGTTTACACTGAAAAGATAGTTGCCTTCGTCATTCTTTGCTACCGGAGTACCGTTTACGCTTACGGTCAGATCTTTGCCTGCCGCGGGCTTAACCTCGAAGCGGGTGCCGGGGAGAACATTCTGGGCTGCGGTGAGGTCGGTTACGGCAACAACGGCGTCTTTCACGACCTCGGCTTCGGGATTGCCCTCAACGGTGAAGGTTACGGCCGAGCGGGCGGGTTCGCTGTCGCGGCCGATGTAGATTTTGAGCACACCGGCGCCCTGAGCGGGAGTGAAGTAGTACTGAACGCCGAAGTAGCCCTGGTTGACAAGAGGCTCATCGTCGAAATAAGCGAAGGTGGAGGAGCCGCTGGCACCTGAGAGAAGCACGCTCATTTCGCCGTCGTAAGCTACAGAGTAATCCATGAAGCTGTAGCCTTCAGCGGCGGCAAGTGTAATATCCTCTAATTTGATGTTTCTCATGCGGAAATCGGAGAGCTTCGAAGCTCCTTCCATATAAACGGCGAGGCGGGAGTCGCGGTTGATCTTGGCAACTGAGATGGAAATCTTGTTGCCGTCGTATACAGAGAAACTGCCGGAGGTCTCGGTCGTACCGGCGGTTTCATTTCTGATGACTGCGTAGTAACCGTCGGCGGCGACTACTGTTATGGTCGGAGCGCTCCAGCTTTGGCCCACGCTTATGGTGTTGTTGCCGGCCGACACGGGGATGGTGATGTTTCTGAGGGGATCGTACGACGAGTATGCCTTGTAGAGAGTGAGGTGCTCGGGATCGTCGACATTCAGGGTGAAAGTAATCTTCTCGTTTTCCGTAGCGCTGATGGAGATCTTTCCGCCTGCAACCACCATGAATTCATTATACAAAGCATTTACCTTGGAGGAGGGGTCGGAGTCGTCGGCGAACGAGCATGAATTCCAGTCATAATCCACCTCGTTTCTGTAGATTTTGTAGGTGTGGCCGGGGAGAGCGGTGAATCCGTCTTTGTCGATTTCCACTGCAGTACTTGTACCATCAACGAGTTCACCTACATTGATCACATAGTCGTTGAAATTACGTGTGTCGCCGTCGGCGCGGACGAAATTAACGCGCACCGGATCAGTCGGATATGCTCCGGATACGATTGTCCACTTGTTTTCGCCATCCTTGGCCTTGATTTCGTAATATTTATAGTAGGTGTCAAACTTGGCATTGTTGCCGTCGGCGTCCTTGATGGATGAGATGAACGAGCCTGCTACAGGTGTAATTCTGAGATTGGGATTTTTCGAGGATACGGCGATGTCGTTCGCACCGGCCTGAAGGTCGGTTATCGCAACATAGTCGTTGCCGACATATTTCTTAACGGTCACGTTGGCAGGGTTATCGACAGTGAGGCTGACTGTATAATCGGGATACGGTTCGATGTCGACCTGCAGGTCAACGTCGCTTCTGACTGGAAGCTTTATCTGAGACGAGTACATGGGTTTAACGTCCTCACCGTTTACCTGATAGGCCTGATAATCCCAGTCTTCATTGAAATAAAGATAGAGATAATAGCCGGCGCTTACGGTCATTTCGAGGGCGGGAGTTATGTCGATTTTCTCGGCGCCTCTAAAGGCCTCTACCTTGGTCAGCGCGTCTTTCACATCAATACCGTCGAGAAGGCTGAGCTTCACTTTGCATTCCTGAGCGGGGAAATCGAATTTCACGTCGACTTTATCACCTTTCCGGGGTTTGAGCTCATAGTTGCCGTAATATGCGGGGGTTTGCTCTTCATTGTTGAGTTTTACGGAATAGAAGAGAGTTGTCGACGAATTCTCGAGAGCATCGAGGCTCAGAGGCACATCGCGGTCGGGGAGGAATTTGATTACGTTCTCCTCGGGAGCGGCTTTCAGAGAAATCGGTTTCGAAGTGTTGCTGTAGGTGAGCGATACCTTTTCGGGACGGTCTACAGTAAGAGTGAAGAAATCTTCGGAAGCCTCACGGTCTTCGGCGAGGTCGCCGGTTGTGATGGTGAAGACCTCACCGTCGTATTTTTCCTCAAGATAAATTACATAGCCGTAATAATTTTCATTGATGGGATTGCCTTCGGGATCGAGAGCCGATTTGATATAATTGTTCCCGATGGCTGAGATGGTCAGATTACGATATTCGTTGGGCTCATAGGTGATTACACTCTCGGCCGTAAGCGGATCCGGGATCTGCGCATAACCGCCGGAAATTACGATGCGCTCCGGATGATCGATCTTAATCGTAAACGAAGCCGCACTTGCCGTGATTGCGAACGCAGCCACAATCAAAGCAACAAGCATTGAGTAGAATTTTTTCATAAGTTATATTGGTTTATAAGAAAAATAGCCTGATGCGTAATAATTACAAAAAACGTTATAGGTTGCAATTATTTCACAAAGATAATGCTCGGAATGTCATTTTTCCAAATTTTCGGGCGAAAAAGTGTCAAAAGTCCACATGCTCTTTCATTTAAAACCTTTGGCAGGCTTATCGTTATACTGATATAACTGATTGAGTGTCAATGTAGGGAGGTGATTCTTCACGTCCACGGTGAATAAACATTTTTACATAAAAAACGAATGCATTCACACGTGTTTTCTCGGTGGACGTGAATAATCACGTCCGTATAATACGCGGGCCATCAGCGTGTTGTAGGGGCGCTATATTTAGCGCCCGCAGAATCAAAAGCATATCCCACTCGGAACAATATGATGCTGAAAGAAAATGCCCTGACTCAGCGGGCGCTAAATATAGCGCCCCTACAGCATTCGGATTACCAATTATTTATTGTATTATCGCAACATCGCTATTGGCGGCGCTGCCCCGGCAACTGTATTCTGTTTACGGGTTTATTTAAACCGCATTGTGAAGAATCACGTACAATGCGCGAAAGAAAGAAGGCGGCGGTCAGAATTCGCCGGAGATGAGGAAGGTGTCGAGATCCACGTCGGGGGGCAGGTTGAATTTGCGGCGCAGACGATAGCGGGCTGTATTCACGCTTGCGCGGAGAATACCGAGAGCGAGGGCTATGCTGGAGGTGCTCTGCCGGAGGATGATCAGCATACAGAAAAGCTCATCGCTTTTCGTGAGTTCGGGATAGCGTTCACGCAACCGGGAGATACTCTGCGGATAAAGGGTCTCAAACAGACTGCGCAGGAGCTTTTCGTCGGCGTCGCTGAGCAGACCGGGGCGAAGCAGACGGTTTAAGGAGCCGGAAAGGGCGGCGCGTTGGCTGTCGTCAGATTTCCTGTTCATTTGGTTGTTTCATAGTTTTACTCCGGCAGAAATGCATGCCGGCCAAACTTTTTTATATTCTCCGGATTCGGGCTTTCCAATTAAGCCGGCAACAAAAAAGTAAAAATAAAAAAAGCGTGAAAGCCTGTATCGTTTGCTCTCTCCGCTTTTCGAGGCTCTCGCATTTGCCCATCCCGGTAGAAAGAGCAACGCCGAAGCCTCACGCCGTATGATATGACAATGTCCGCCCACAAGTGAGCGGTCAAAAACATAAATCATACCCGAAAGGCATCTACCGCTGCCACATTCCTGACCGGGGTTAGAATTTGCGAGATTCCGAAAAGCCAAGATATGCGTCTGATAAACGCTCTTCATTATGTATCGGCCTGCACATAAACAGACCCGAACACCCGACCCAGACCCGTTGCGGGCTTCGGCGGGGAGTCCGTTGCAAATTTAGATATTTAATTTCATACGTACAAGTTTTGAATTTTGAGAATCAGTGAAATTATGGGAGATGTACAGGCAATTCTTCTGCGAGGGCTTCAGAATTCGCCGGAAGTGAGGAAAGTGTCGAGATCCACGTCGGGAGCGAGGTTGAATTTGCGGCGCAGGCGGTAGCGGGCGCTGTTCACGCTTGCGCGGAGTATGCCGAGGGCGAGGGCAATCTGATCGGTGCTCTGATTGAGCATAATCAGCATGCAGAACAGTTCGTCGCTTTTGGTAAGCTCGGGGCACCGGGCGTGCAGCCGCTGCAGAAAACGTGGATAAAGAGCAGCAAACGCCTGGCGGAAGCGCTTTTCGTCGGCGTCGCTGAGCAGCGACGGCTGCAATTGATCGCGCAAGGCTTCGGTCAGGTCCTCGCGCCCTTTTTCTTTGAGTTCCTGACTCATAGCTTCGATGTTGCCATTTATTTCTTGTTGCGATGAGAGCATGTCGCTGATTTGCCGACGGAAGAGCTCGCGTTCGATGCGCTGCGACTTACGGCGTTGGAAAATATAGAAGATGCTGACGCCGAGAAGCACCGTCAGCAGCACTGCCACCATACATAAATAAATGAAGGAGCGGTGTCTTAACGACAGTTCGGCCTCGAGCGAGCGGTTCTTCTCCTCTTTCAGAGCGCTTTCGTAGCGGATGTCGGCCGCGATGGAGGCTTTGGTGTTTTCTTCGATTTTGAGAGAGTCACGGATCTGGCGGTAGCGCGGGAAGAGGCGCCCGGCCTTGTCGTACATTCCGGCGGCGGTGTAGGAGCGCATGAGAAAATCGTAGGCCCAGGCAATGCTTTCGCCGTAGCCCTGCTCTTCAAAATTGCGTGTGGCGTTCTCCATCAGAGGGATGCCCTCGGCGAAATTGCCGGTGCGCGCCAGGCCGAGGCCAAGGAGAAAGGCGAGAGTGTCGTTGCGGCGCGTGGAATCGGCCACCATTTCGCGGAATACGGCGATGGCGCGGGCGACGGTGTCAGGGTCGATGTCGTCGCGCTCGATAATGCTGTAGCGGGTAAAGAGAAGGGCGTCGCGGTTGAGCCCGCGGCGTCGCGGTTCGCGGATTCTTTCGAGTGCCTGTTTGGCTATTCCGAAATAGATTGCCGCTGAATCGTCCTGACCGGTTTCCTGAAAGGTGTTTACCCTCATTCTGAGCAGGTCGACCTCCGAGGAGAAGTTGTGGCGGCGGCTTTCGGCGATGGCTTTAGAGTTGAATTCGAGCGATTTGTCGAACATGCCGAGCCGGAAATAGAGGTTGGCGAGGTTGCCGTAGAGGTAGATTGTGCCCTCACGTTTGGCGCCGGGGTTCTTCTCCGCAAGCTGCACGGCCTCGCGGAGGTAGCGCTCGCCTTTTACGTAATCGCCCACGCGGTTGAAGATGTAGCCGGTTTGCGAAAGGATGTCGATATCGTCGTTGCTGCGCGCGCCGGCACGGTAGTCTTCCACGGCGCGCATCTGCATGGGGATATACAGTTCCGACGACATGTCGGCTTTCAGCATGAACTCGGCTATGGCGCATGCGAAGACCATATCCTGGGTAATATCCTCGCACTTGGGCAGTTGGATGAGCGAATCGAGCATTTCGCGGAAGCCGGACATGCGGGTGTGGGACGAGAGGCGGTAAAGGCCGAGGTAATATCCGCATTCGCCCGTGAGGTAGGGCTGCCCGATGCGGGCGAGGCTGTCGGTAACGGCAGCAAAGATAAGGTTTTTGTCGGCGTCGCGCGCGGCGATACAGAAGTTTTTGAGCGCTACGCCAGTTTGCAGACGCAGGCTGTCGGGGTTGCCCGCGGGGTGCTCGGGGAAGCCGGTGAACACACGCAGATATGCCGCGAACACAGAATCGGAGAAGCCGGAGTCGGTGAGTGCGTCGGCGCTGCGGTTGATGGCGGCGAGGGTGCGGTCGTCGGCTCCGTCGAGCCAGCGGGTGCAGAGTGCCGAAATGTCGGATTCCGGGGCACGCCGGCTGCAAGCCGCCGCCAACAGAAGGGTCAGCACCGGAAAAATGAGCAGCAAACGTAATGTGAACGACTTCGGTTTCATCTCGGAAAGATTTTGCACAAATTTAGCAGATATTCTTTAACATTTTAAGTATTTCGAGGGGAATATAGAAAGAATCGGCAATAAATCTATTGCAAATCTATTGAAGATAGATTTTTTGAAACGCGAAAATTACAAATTTCGCTCGGCGGAGGCAGTTTTTCCGGAGGCAAAACAGCAAGGAAATACAATTGCCGGGGATGCCGCAGAGTGTTTTCGCTTTGATTAATGCGCTAAAAAATATAACTTTGCGAAAGAATCCTCCTTAAAGAATATGATTTCAGTTCATCACCGGTACATATTGCGGCTGTTTCTGCTGATTTTTCTTGCAGTCTGCACGGCGGCCGTCGCTCCGCAGCGGAGCACTTACAAGATTACGCGCCTCTCCACCCCTACTATAACAATAGGCGGAAAAACGCTGAAGAAGGGCGACACTTTCCGCGCCTCCGACCGCATAGACTGGGCCGACAACAAGCAGACTCTCGAGGCGAAGGAAACGGCCACCGGGAAAATATACCGGTTGTCGAAACAGGTTTTCGAGAGCAAAAGCATGGTGAAGACGCTCGCAGACTATTGCCTCGCCGTGAGCCGCGGTTCGACACGCGGAGGAGCGGGAGCCAATTTCGCCTTCCGCCGCGGCAGACCGCTCAGCGGATCTGACCAAAGACGCCTCGCCTTAGTGATAGGCAACTCCAACTATATGGAACTCGGCCAGCTTGCGAACGCACAGCGCGATGCCGCCGACGTGTCAACCACGCTGCAGGATCTCGGCTTCGACGTAATAGAGTCGTATGAGACTACATACAACGACATGCGCGCCGCCCTGCAGCAGTTCCGCAACAAGGCCGACGCCTACGACGTGGCTCTCTTCTACTACGCGGGCCACGGCATCCAGGAGGAGGGAAAAAACTATCTCGTGCCGATAGAAAACGGGCTCGAACTTCGCTCCGACATTGACAAAACGCTTAACGCCGACGACGTGCTCTACGAAATGGAGAATTCCGGAGCGTCGACGCGCCTGCTCTTCCTCGACGCCTGCCGCGACCACCGCAGCTCGTTCAGCCGCAGCGCGCAGAAGGGACTGGCGCGCATGGAGGGGTCGAAAGGGTCGGTAATCGTGTTCTCCACCCAGAGCGGCGAGACGGCCTCTGACGGCGACAGCGGCAAAAACAGCCCGTTTGCGTCGGCAATGATTCAGAACATACGTGTGGCCGGCCAACCGTTCCCGGTGACGCTCAGCAATATAGTGAACGATACATACCGCATGACCAACGGCGTGCAGTGTCCGCTGCAGGTGGGCAACGTGATCGGCGACTTCATCTTCAACCCCGCGAAAGCACCGGAACCGAAGGCCGCACCCGCACCCGCGCCCACCAAGAAGCCTGAGCAGCAGGAAAATAACAGTACCTATATGCATAGGTTTGTCCCATCCGGCGGAGGGCCGTGCACAACGACTATAGGACTCCCGCCCGGGACAGAATTATCGGTAGAAAGCTGCTTCCTGCTATACGACAAGATAGTCGTAACATTTTTGTTAGACCAGAAAGAAGGATGGTTATTAAATACATTCAGTTTGAACAATAAAATATACGTTAGATTAGACAACGGCGAAGATTTTGAGACCGAGGCTGTTATTGCGAAGCATAATCCTGTTGTCACAGCGTCGTTTTTGCAAAAAGGCCAATCGTTATTTTCTATAAGTTTCAAAGGACCGAAAAACATCAGAAACATCCCGGAACTTTTTATGGTCGGAAAAAAAATAGACGGCTCTGATGTAAGCATTCAGGTAACAAATCTGCCTGTTTTAACTAAAAACAACAGCGACGACTACTACCAAAATTTCCTTAAACAAGTTCGCCCACTATTAAATAATTGACCGTTGCAAATGAGGCTGAAAGAAGGAAAAACACTGCTCCGTCGGGCGGGGGTGGCTGCGGGGATTGCGTTCGCCATAATGGTGGCGGATTACCTCGTGGGCAACTGGGAGTTTCCGGTTTTCGACGATTCGAGCACTCTGCAGCCGCTGGCGCTGATGGCAAGCGTGGTTTCCGACGACAAAGAGGAGGACGACAGCATTTTCTGCGTAAACTTAGGCGTTGAAAAGGAGCTTGTTGCCGCACTCGACCCGGAGTTCGGCGATTCGATAGGCCACGTGGCCGTAACATCGCGTCAGTCGCTGCGTAAGGCCATAGGCATGGCACGGAAAGCAGAGGCGAAGAACATTTTTGTCGACGTAAGCTTCTCACGCAACCTGAGCGGCCCGCAGGATTCGGCGCTTTTCGCAGAAATCGCCGCCGACCCGAGGATTGTAGTCGCCACCCACGCGGAAGACCTCGGAGAGGTGCCGGATGCGATCGCATCCAACGAGGCATATTCCGACTACCGCGGACTGAAAACCAACGGATTCACACGGTATCAGTATCTTCAGCCCGACGGGGAATCGGCTGCGCTCCGGCTGTACCGCCAGACCACCGGCGCCTGTATCCGCCGCCACGGCGCGGCATACAGCGACGACGGACGGCTCTGCTACAATTCGCTGTTCATACGTCTGCCGAAATCCGCCGCGGAGAGAACCGGTAGCGACGGCCTTGTGCGATATCCGTATTTCTCCTCGCAGATTCTCGGAAACTTGACCGAGGAGGAAGTGTGCGCGATGATGCGCGGAAAAACGGTGCTGATAGGCGATTTCGACAATGACCTGCACGAAACCTACGTGGGACAATGTCCGGGGCCGATGATAAACTACCACGCCTACAAGGCACTCCTGCGCGGTGACCATCTGGTGAAATTCTGGCCCGGACTGTTGCTGCTGCTCGTCTACAGCATAATGTTCTACTTCCTGTTATGGCCGGTTTATCCGCGAATCAGCATGCTCGGCACCCGGCTGCAGAACATTCTGGGGACAGTGGCGGAGATTATCGGTTTCGGAGGAGTAATCTGCGTGGTCAGAGTGGTGTGGTTTTCGGCGTGGCACGTGAGCATAATCGCCGCCCTCCCGGCCACGGTGGCAACTCTTATAATACTGGGAAGGAGACTCGGATTAAAAGTCGGAGCGGACTGAGCGGATTGAGCGCGACAGACGTATTATTATAAATCATAACAGCAAGCCATACAACCATGAAAATGAAAAGGATATTTATTGCAGCAGCCGCGGCGGCGGTGACCGCATTAAGTGCGGCGGCGGGAGCACCCGTTTGGAATGAAAGCACCGATGGCAACATGTGGTCGACAAGGAAAGCCCAGCTGGCGTCGAAGCCGGCGGCCGAAGTGATAGCATCGGCTTCGGACGGCGACAAGGGTCATCAGTTCAAATGTCTGGGCACCACCTTCAACGAGCTCGACTGGGACGCCTTTCTGATACTGACGCGCGACGAGCAGGACGAGCTGATGCGGCGCCTGTTCGCTCCCGACGGGGATCTCCGCTTCACCCGCGGACGCATCTCGATGAACTGCAATGACTACGGGCGCTCGTGGTGGAGCTGCGACGAGGTAGCCGGCGACCTGGAGCTGCGTTATTTCAACATAGAGCGCGACCGCCGCGGACAGATTCCGCTCATACGCGCGGCGCAAAAATACAATCCCGGCCTGACGTTCTGGATCTCGCCGTGGTCGCCGCCGTCGTGGATGAAGATCAACCACGATTATCCGGTTGTGAGCAGCCGCTTCAACAACGCCGACCCGCGCATAGACTATCTTCTCCACGGGGGCTCGGAGGCGGTTGACGAGGATGAGATGAAATTCTTAGGCGAGCGCGACGGAGTGTTTCCCCGCAAACTCGCCACTCAGGACTATTTTATTCAGGATCCGCGCTATCTGCAGGCGTATGCCAACTATTTCTGCAAATTTATCGACGCCTATGCCGCCGAAGGGATTCCGGTAGACATGGTTATCTATCAGAACGAGGCTTACAGCTATACCCCTTACCCGGGATGCGCATGGACGGCGGAGGGAACCATCCGCTTCAACCGCGACTATCTGGCTCCTACTCTCAAAAAGCATCATCCGGAGGTGAAACTCTACTTAGGCACGTTCAATACCAACCGTCAGGATCACGTGGAGCGCGTGCTTGCCGACGAGGGGCTGCGCGATGCCATATCCGGCCTGGCCTTCCAGTGGGAGGGGCGCGAGATTATGCCCGAAATCCGCAAGCAGTATCCGGACTACAGCTATATATGCTCCGAAAGCGAGTGCGGAAACGGCGACATGGACTGGAAAGCGGGCGAACATACATTCTTCCTGCTTGCCGACAATTTCGGCAACGGTGCTGAAGAATGGTATAACTGGAATTTCCTGCTTCCGGTGCGCGGCACGAGTCCGTGGGGATGGAACCAGAATGCACTGGTGGAACTCGACCCGGCAAACCGCAGTCTGCGCTATACACCGGAATTCTACGCCGTGAAGCATTTCTCTGAAATACTGACTCCGGGAAGCAGCATAGTGGCATATTCGGGCCGCGGGCGCTCCGAAACTCCGGCGTTAGTGGTGCGCGACGCGAAAGGGAACTACGCTGCGGCTGTGGCGAACCGCACGGACGAACCGCGGACAGTAAGCCTGAAACTCGGCGACAAATATCTGAACGCCACGCTTAAGCCGCGGTCGTTTAATTCGTTCCGGACGAAATAAATCAGTAGTGGAAGGAAGAGCCGCCGAGGAATTCGCGGAGAAGGCTCGTGGGAGGGATTACTTTGTCGCTGATGGGCGCGAAGCATGAAAGGATTGAGCGCAGACGGTAGGCCTGAGCGTACTCAGGCACGTCGTGAGGGACTGTTTTAAGCACGTTTTCAGCCTCTTCTTTCATCACGCCAACCTCGAACAGAAGTGAAGAGTTGAACATTGAATCGGCGTTTTCCTGAAACGGGAAAATCCACTTTTTCTCGCCGCGCTGCACGCTCGGCCAGCGGCGTATGGTCTCGAGCGGAGGAGTTCCGCGGTATTTGTAATCGCGGATTATGCGGCGCAGGAGGCGGTTGTCGGTGGTCGACATCCAGTTGTGGTCGTCGATCGACAGGGTTGTGAGCGCCGAGACGTAGATACGGTATTTCATTTTGTCGGGAACGCTCGCAGTGAGTTCGGGATTGAGGCCGTGGATACCCTCGATGAGGAGGACTGAACGGCTGTCGAGGCGGATTTTATCGCCTTTGAAGCTGCTTGTGCCTGTTTCAAAGTTGTAGGTGGGCAATTCCACTTCCTCGCCGCGTACGAGACGGTTGAGGTGGTCGTTGAAGAGCGGGAGGTTGAGGGAATAGAGCGACTCATAGTCGTAGTCGCCGTCCTCGTCGCGCGGAGTCAGGTGGCGGTCGACGAAATAATTGTCGAGTGAAATCATCACCGGCTTCACGAGATTGGTGAGGAGCTGTACGGCAAGCCGTTTTGTGAAAGTGGTCTTGCCGGAGGAGGACGGGCCGGCAATGAGGACTATGCGTGCCTCGCCGCGGTTGAACCGCGCGGTGATATTGTCGGCTATGGCTCCGATATACTTTGTGTGGAGCGCCTCGGCCACGTTGATCATCATTTTCGTTTTTCCGGCCTCGACCACGGCGTTGACGTCGCCGGCGTTGCGGATGCCCATTACGGCGTTGAATTTAGTGTACTGCGTGAACGCGCGGTAGAGCTTGGGCTGCGCCACGGGCGCCACCGGCTTCGAGGGATCGGCAGGATCCGGGCCGAGGAGCAGGTAGCCGTCTTCGTAGGGAATGAGGTTGAAAACCGGGAGAATTCCGGTTGAGGGGGCGAGACAACCGTAGTAGCTGTCGCAGATGCCGTCGAGCCGGTAGTATACTGTATATAGAAAATGCGTTGTCCGGAGGAGCTTCACTTTGTCTATGAGTCCCTGGCCTTCGAAAAAACGGATTACGTCGGATGTAAGGCGCTCCTTGCGCTCGAAGGGAATAGCGCGGGCAACGTATTCCCGCATGCGGGCGCAAAGCGCAGGGGCTGCATCGGCCGGAGAAGGCACGGAATCGCCCGTTATACGGCAGTAATATCCGCGTGAAACGGAATGTTCCATCACCAGACGGGCGCCGGGATACAGGTCAGTAACCGCTTTATAGAGCATCATGCAGAGCGAGCGGGTGTAGCAGCGCTGGCCCGAGGGCGACGACATCGGAAGGAATTCCACCATCTTGGGAGCGAAGACGGGGAAATTGAGATCCTCGGTTTTGTTGTTGACGCGGGCGCAGATGGGTGTGAATCCGATGCGGGAGGCAACCGTGCGGTAGATTTCGGAGAGAGTCATGCCCCCTTCCACGGGGATATATTCGCCTATGTTCTGGCAGTAAACCTTCAGTTGGGTACTCATAGATCATTGTTGGATTTTACGCCTAAAATTACAAAAAAAAGAAATCGGATATGAGTCCGGGTCGTAAAATCTGCGAAAGAAAAAGAAAAAAGGTACGAAAAAAGCGGCGGACTGTCGGTCTGACAGTCCGTCGCTCGTAGAGGGGGCGGTTACCTACTTTCC
>ERZ779889.1213-NODE-1213-length-26920-cov-3.408338_pt1 | contig 26920 bp, 26 predicted proteins | sample MGYA00511030_ERZ779889 | MGnify/ENA primary metagenome ERZ779889 (study PRJEB29588, sample SAMEA2160616) | human gut metagenome | biome: human gut; feature: human-associated habitat; material: faeces | place: Denmark | collected 2008/2010 ...
TAATTATCTCATGGGTTTGAACAATACATAAGGCACTCTGTTATAGAGCGCTTACGATTTAACTTTAGAAGCTATGGTAAAAGTAAGTAGCAAATGGTAATGCAAAGAGAAATTATTATTAACTTATTTAAAAATTTTTTTCAAGGAGACAAGGTAAATTGAAGCAAATTAATGTCCCCGTTGGATGATAGTTTCAAAAATTCATAATGTATTATTGAAAAAGGATCCTGATTCAAAATGAGTCAGGATTTTTTTGAGTTTTTTTACAATATAACTTGATGTCTATATAGAAAGATAGATGGAAGGAGCGGGTGTATAACATGGACAAAAATAGTTTGAGAGTTATGTTAATTCAGATTAGAAATGAAACGGGATGGACACAAAAACATTTTGCAGAATTTTTTTATATTCCAAGGAGAACTTTGCAAGAGTGGGAATATGGAAAACGCGGTATGGCAGAATATTTGTTACGCCTTATGGTGTACAAGTTGGAACATGAGGATATTATTCATAATTTTTCCGAGAGATTTGATGAATAAATTCTTGGCGTTTTTTGCAAATGAGTGAGTTTTTTTGAGCATATAAGTGATGTACTAGTAGAAGCTAAAATGTCAGGATGGACATTAAGATGAGGAGGGATTGAAATGTAAAAGTGATATGAACTTGCATAACTATTGAGGAAAAAGAAAGGTAAGGTGATTTATTATGAAAAATATGGTAAAAAGAGGATGGAAGGCGATTGGATGTCTGATGTTGATTATGGCGCTTGTGTTAACAGGAAATTTTTCTTTGATACCAGGAAAGGGCGGTAATTCGAATGTAATGGTTGCAAAGGCGGCAACAGTTACCGGCAGAGTGCCGTTATGGTGCTACATGAAATCGGGAGCGGGGAGGACATATACGTATACCTCAAGTTCGCTGAGAACCAGGACAGGATATATTGAACCAAGAGATTATTGCAAAATATTGAATTTGTACAGTAATGGAGCGGTTCGTATATCATATCCTACTTCAAGGGGATATCGTATTGCTTATGCAGCAGCCAGTAGTTTTTTGGGAAACATAAATTTCAGTACAGTAACCCGGACATTAGGTGCAAGATTGACGGCATATAGAAGGTCAACAGGTTCTTCTACGATAGGAACTGTGTACGCTTCGGATCAAGTCAATATTATTTGCAACGCAAATGGAAGAACACAGGTTATTTATCCTTGCTCAGGAGGTTATAAGGTGGGATGGGTAGCCGGGAATTACGGAATAGGCAGCAATCCAAGAGGATGCATTGATGTTGTTTCATCATCAGGTGCAGGAAGAGTAAGGGTTGCGGGATGGGCATTTGATCCCGATTCAACTGGTACAGCGTCACAAGTACATGTTTATGTTGGTGGACCTGCTGGCTCTGGAGCACCAGGATGGGCTATTACCTGTAATCATTACAGACCAGATGTAAATAATGTATACAGATGCGGAAATAATCATGGATATGATGTGACGTTTTCATCTGGAAGAACAGGAAATCAAACTGTGTACTTCTATGCTATCAATATTGGAGGAGGTCAGAATGTGTACCTGGGATGCCGTTCGGTCAATCTTGGAGGGACTTACAACAATAGTAATAGCAGTAGTGGTGTCAGAGTTTCATTAAATGTACCAAGTTATAAGCAGTATAATTATCCAAATACATACATAGGAACTAAAACGATAAAGGCAATTGGCTGTACATTAACATCTTGTGCTATGGCTTATTCGTATAATACGAGAACCAATACAACACCAGATAAGATGAAGTACAAACTTAGATTTTCGAACAACGATCTTTACTGGTCAAGTTTGGCTAATGTTGGCTTATCGTATACGGGATCTTATAATTGCAGGATAAACAATTCAATTATGCAAACTATTTACAATAAACTTAGGACAGGCAGACCTGTAGTTATAGGCGGTAGATCTTACTCGGGCGGAACTCACTGGGTATTGATCAAAGGATACAATGGTAACTCCTCCACTGCATTCAATTCAAATTATTTTACGATTAATGATCCAAATAGCAGTTCAAGGACCACTTTAGCACAGTTTTTAAATGCATACCCTACTATTTTAAGACTTGTGTATTAATCGGACCAAGAACCGATATATGCTGATGATAGGAAGATATAAGCCAAGTGGTTCTCCAATTTATTAAAAATAAGGTGTTACAGAGCAAGACAGCTTTGAATAGAGAGTTCAAAGTATGTTCTTGCTCTGGTTTGTTATTTTTCCCTGGTAAACAACGCCAATATCTGAAATCGTTATAACTATGTTCTGAAGGAAAGGAGAAAATTTATGCACAATAGCAGTAATATGTTTGAATTTAATTCTATATTGGACAAGGAGATAGTAAAAAAAGGACTGAATGTAATCCTTATATTATCCCATGTTAATCCTGACGGTGATGCGGTAGGGTCAACAATGGCGCTGGCTCATTATATTCAGGTGTTGTACCCAGATATCATGGTAATTCCATATCTGGAACAGGTGGAAGACTGTATTCGAAAAGTAGTGGATTCAGATGAAGTTTTCAAAGATGTGTTTACTTATCCGTTCTATTTATTGAACCATGAGACAGAATATGCAGTCATATGCTGTGACACCGCAACGATTGACCGCGTAGGTGGTGGAAAAAACTTATTTGACAATGCACAGGTTTCGATTGTCATTGATCATCATCTGCTGAACAGTGGTTATGCAGATTTTAATTATCTGAATACATTAGAGGCCTGTGCAGAAAATGTTTATCAGATAATTGACTGGGAGCGTCTGGCCCAGGTATCTGCCGATAAACAGAAACTGCGGTATATTGCGGACTATATTTATCTGGGAATTCTCCACGACACAACACGCTTCACACGTATTGACCAGTTGACCTTGAAAATGGCAGGGCATCTGATTGAAATGGGAATTGATCATAAAAAAATCGAGAAAACGATGCATGGCATGTCCTTTGAAGATCTTCACCGGCAGAATGAATTGTTAAACCAGGTAACTTTGTATTCGGATAAAGTGGCGTATTTATACTTGAATCTGGACAAGTGTAATGCAGGGGGGTATACCTATCATGACATTCATAAAATTGCTGAGATAGTCCGGGACTGCAGCGATATTGAAGTCGCGTTTTCTCTGCATCAAATGGATAAGACTCGATGGAAATGTTCCATGCGTTCATCAGAAAACTTTGATTCAAATGAATTTCTCAAAAAATTTCAGGGTGGTGGACATAAAGGAGCAGCAGGATTTATCGTAAACACGGAAAAACCAGATGAGTTGCTGGACAGCATGTTGGCTGAATTGAAAAATAGCATTAACGCATAAGGAGGAGAAAAGGATGACAAAACGAAGTATAAAGATTCAATATTTTTTAGCAGCACTGTTTGGAATTTTATCGATTACAATACTGGCCGTCAATGCGCGACTCATGGGGGAAGTTGATATTGCTCCGTTGATAGCAGATCTTGTCGTAGCAACGGTTTTGGCACTGTTTTTGATTCAGTTTTGTAAAAAAGATAAATTTAAGCAGATAAAAGTGAAAATTCCATTATGGCTTGTAGCGGGTATTGTATTAGTCAGCTGTGTATGTGCATTGGTTGTGGCAAGGTCATATTCTGTAGCAGTCTTTAAAGATATAATAACTGTTTTTTGGATTCTCGCCGGAGCGCTTTTCTTCGTTATGCAAAAAGAGTATCTTGCTTCCGTAAGCACTGACCGCAAATATATTTTACGGAAGAAAGTTAAATGGACTTGCATTTTCTTCTTAATCTGCATGGCCTTTATGCTGGCAGTTACAATGATCTGTGCACCTGGAAATGCAGTGTGGGCGTTCAAAGAAAATATAGATAATCTTTTACACAATGCTGCTCTTTGGGGCAAAGGCAGTTATTCTTTTGAATTATCAAATTTAACAGAAAATGATAATCCGGCCTTTGTACTTTTATATTACCATGGTTATGTACTGGTTATTGGATACCTGATACTAAATTTTTTACATACATTTGTAGCTGTAAAATATGCAAAGAGATGCAAAGATTCTTCTGACCGTTCAAGTTCAACTGCATTTTTGTATCAGGCTGCATTGTATGCACTTATACTACGGTTTATATTGAGCATATTGTTTGGACTTAATCTGATTCCACTTCCTGTACATCCTGTCATGTCCGGTCAGGGACTAGGCATGACTTTTGATCTGGTTATGATCATTCTCATATGTCAGAATGGGGTCAAATCTATAAGAAACATGAACTTAAGTAGAGACAACGACGAAATCCAAAACCAGTAGAAAGGGGCAGTATATATGCAAGAAATGATAACACAAAAAGAAAATGAAAATGCGGTAAAAGAAATCCTTGAAAGGTTGTATTACAATGACATCGTGGAGTGTGATGGCGAGATTAGCGGCATAGGAAAGTTTTTTCTTTTGCAGGCATTGATAGAAAATCATTTGAAAATGGAATTACCTTATGCGTGTAAGAAAAATGAGAAAACTATCGTTTACACGATGGAGCCAGATCCATCTGTATATGCAACGATCCTTTTAAAATACGAGAGAACCGGCAATGGGGATGAAATAGAAACTACTCTCGATATGGAGGTCTGTCTGAAAAAAGATATTATGATGCAGGGAAAAGAAAGAGTACTGGATCTGCTAAAATTCATAGATCGAATCAACGCCACTTCCAATGCAGGCGTGGTAAGCACCATTGATTCGATGTATGATGATAACTACTGCTTCCAGGCAAAAGGAATTATGATAAGGCAGCGGTATAAACGCCTTTGTTACCCTTTCAAAGAAATCATAGATGATTTTCCCATGAATCTTAAAGGATGTTTTACAAATCTGGCTGATATTGATGCACTGTTAACAGGGAAAACGACTCTTTCAGCCATTAGCCGCCACATTCCCATTTGACTTTTCCCCTTTCCAGTGCTATGATTCTTTACAAACGAACATTTACACACATTTTTTACAAAGGAGGAATCATTATGGCATGTTTTATGGTACCGGCAACGGAAGCAATCGTAACAACAGTAATGACAAAGGTAGTTGAGAAGAAGGAAAAGAAAGCAATGGAGAAGGACCCTCAGCAGATTTTCGCAGGGGAAAGCACCCATGTTTCATTTTCCCACAAAATGAAATGGTTAGATAAAATGCTGTGGGGCGGCAGTGCGCTTCTGGCATTTGAACATTTGTGGCACGGAGAAATCTCACCGATATTTCCGTTTTTGACAGCGGCAAGCAGCGAGGCGGGACTAAATGCCATGTTTCAGGAGATGGCAACCACAGGTGTCGGTATGGCTGTGCTGGTAACCCTTGTCTGGGGCGGCATGGTGGCAGTTACCAGATATTGGGTGAAACATCCCCTTGGCAAAAAAGTGTTGCAAAAAACATCCGAACACGGAAGAGAGGGGAAATAAGATATGACATTACTATGCTCTACTCTGGCGGCTGTTATTACCACCGTAGTCTGGTATCTCTGCCCTCAACGTGACAGTATGCGGCTTGGAACTCTGAGCCTGATGTACTGGGGCGCATCTCTTATGTGGCTTGTAGATGCGGTGACGGAGTATCTGCAGGAAGGGGCAGCGTATTTTCAGCCTGCTGCAAAGGATATGTTAAACGATACTTTTTTAGGGGTGTCCGTAGTGGTTTTCGGACTGGTGATCTGGATCGTGATGATCCTTGTCCAGGATCCTAAAGGTATTCTCCACAAAAAAATACAATAATACAAAGCAGGTTCGGATGATAAAAAGTCCGGACCTGTTTTTTTGAAACTTTTTCTCAAAACCCTCTTGACTTTTGCCCTACACAAAGGAATAACATATCAGACAAGTAATAAAAACAAACTCAAAGGTGAGTCCACAGAGCACAGTGGGCTCATTTTTGTTTAAAGGAGTGTGACAGGCATGGAAAATTTTATCTATTCAATTCCTACAAAAATCGCTTTTGGAAAAGGACAGGTGGAACGACTACCGGCCATGGTCCGGGAGTTTGGGAAAAAAGTCCTATTGGTATATGGCGGGGGAAGCATTAAGCGGACCGGTATCTACGGCGCTGTGACAGAACTTCTGAAAGAAAATGGCATTGAATATGAAGAACTGTCCGGTGTGGAGCCAAACCCGAGACTTTCCACCGTAAAAAGAGGCGTGGCGTTGTGCCAACAGACACAAGTGGATGTAATCTTACCTATCGGCGGAGGCAGCACCATTGACTGTGCCAAGGCCATTGCCGCAGGAACTTGTTATGATGGAGATCCATGGGATCTGGTGTTAGATAATGACAAGATCAAAGAGGCACTGCCAATCATCGCCATCCTTACTTTATCGGCTACCGGCTCTGAGATGGACACATTCGCCGTGATCACAAACGATGAGACGCAAGATAAAATGGATCTGGACAGTCCGGTGTTGTTCCCGAAATATTCGGTGTTAGATCCAACTTATACATTTTCCGTGCCGGCCTATCAGACGGCGTCCGGCACAGCGGACATTATGTCCCATGTTTTTGAGGTTTATCTCAATGGCAACAAACCGCTGCAAGTGCAGAAAGGTATGATGGAAAGCATCTTGAAAACCTGTATCCAATATGGACCGTACTGCTGTCAGAATCCGGAGGATTACGAAGGAAGAGCCAATCTTATGTGGGCTTCCAGCTGGGCCATTAACGGATTTATCACCAGCGGCGTAGGAGCACCGTGGCCGTGCCACGCAATGGAGCATCAGCTCAGTGCCTATTATGATGTGACCCATGGACACGGCCTGGCAATTTTGACACCGGTGTGGATGGAATACATTCTGAATGAGAAAACAGTGGATATGTTCGCTGATTACGGTGTCCGGGTCTTCGGACTGGATCCGTCTCTTCCGCCGATGGAAACAGCGAAAAAAGCCATTGCCGCTACGAAAAAAGTCTTTGATGATATGGGACTTTCGGATACCCTTCGCAGTATCGGCATCACGGAAAAAGACAAGTTCCGGGAAATGGCGGAAAAGGCGGTGGCCGGTGGACTGGAATTCTGCCAGGTGCCATTGACGGTAGAAGATGTCATAGCAATTTATGAAAAATGCTTTTAACAGGTGGTTTTCGTGCAAGATAGAAAATTAAATATAGACTATGGATTGATCCAAGGGTGTTACTGGTTACTGGCCGCTGTGTTTTTTGCATTTATGACGCCGATCCTCCAGGAACGGCAGTTTGACAATACACAGATCGGGATCCTCCTGGGAATCCGGAGTGTGGCAGCTATTTTCAGCCAGTCCCTTGTATCGATTCTGGCAGACCGGTATGCAAAAAAGATTCCGCTGAAAAAGATCACGGCGGTGGTTGTCTTTACGGCAGCATTTGCAAATCTCATCTTTTTACTGTTTCCCATGGATTTTTTACCGACAGTGATCCTGTTTTTTGTGGTCGGAGCGGCTACTTACTGTATTTCACCTATGATCGATGCAGTAGCCATGGAATTTATGAAACTGGGAAGAAAGTTAAATTATACGCTGTGCCGCAGTGCCGGTTCCGCATCCTGGGCCCTTGCCTGTGTAGGAATCGGATGGATGATGTCAAAATGGGGGGCAGACAGCCTGCTGGTTCTGCACATTGTTTTTCTCGTAGTGTTAGGTGTTTTACTTTTAAGGGTTGAGACAGCTAAAAGACCTGAGACAAAGGAAGGCAGCAGTTCCACACAGCCCTCCGGGATCTGGCAGCTTTTGAGATCCTATCCGGGCTATACCTGGTTTCTCATTGCCTACACATTGCTGTACATGAGCAGTACACTCGGCACCAACTTCCAGATCGATGTGATCACATCACTGGGAGGCGACCATACAAGCCTTGGTTATTCCGAGTTTTTAATGGCGATCGCAGAGGTGCCGGTGGTTTTCTTTTATGGAAAACTGAAAAAAAGAATTGGGCTGAACCGGGTGCTGTTTCTGATCTTTCTGTTCGGAACGGCGAAAGTATACTGCCAGAGTTTTGCACCGAACCTTCCCTGCTTTATGCTGGCCCAGTTGTGGCAGATGGTGAGCTGGGGAATGTCGTACACCGCCGTTGTGGATTATGTCATGCGGGAGGTGCCTACAAAGGATCTGGTCAAGGGCCAGGGACTGTTGACCGTAGCAGGAGCGGGCATAGGAAATTCTCTTGCATCGTATATAAGTGGTATCTTATACGATCATTTTAGTCTGACTGTTTTGCTGGGAGCAGGAACAGTGGCAGGGCTTGTCTCTGTTTTGCTTCTGATGGTGGCTCTGCAGAGTTCCACTGCCGGCAATGCAAATATATACAATACAAAAGAAAAGGAGATAGAATTATGAGTGAAAAAACAAAAGTAGAATTTTTATATTTAAGTGAAGAAGATATGATTGAAGTTGGCGTTCTGGATGCAGGCAAATGTGTAGATGTGATGGGCGAGGTAGTTTCCCTTCTCAGTAAAGGGGATTACCTGATGGGCGGCAAGGACCGCAATGCCCACGGCATTATGCTGAATTTCCCATTGGAATCCGATATTGAGGATTTTCCATTGAATGATTCCAGAGACCGTCGTTTCATGGCAATGCCTGCTTATCTGGGAGGAAGATTTCACCTGGCCGGCCAGAAGTGGTATGGATCTAACGGCCGGAATGTGCAGAAGGGACTGCCGCGTTCCATCTTGATGGTGACTTTGAATGATGTAGAGACCGGACAGCCGCTGGCTTATATGTCGGCCAATCTGCTCAGTGCCATGCGTACCGGAGCAATGCCTGGACTGGCAGCCAAATATCTTACTGCCAGCAAAACACCGGAAGTAGTATCACTGATCGGACCGGGTGTGGTAAATAAAACCTGTCTTATGGCTTACATGGCATTGTATCCATCTATTCATACCGTAAAGATCAAAGGCAGCACACCGACATCTAAGACAGCTCAGAGCATGAAGGAATTTATCGAAAAAGAGTTTCCATCCATTAAAAATATTGAGATCTGTGCCACATTGGAAGAGGCTGTAAAAGAGGCAGATATTGTCAGTGAGGCGGTATCCGTAGAGAAAAAAGATATTCCGGTCTTTCAGCCGGAATGGTTCAAAAAAGGTGCGCTGGTGATCACATCCGGCTCCATGCATCTGGATCGCGATTTTATGAACCATTCGGTTACAAAAGTGGTGGATAACTATGGAATGTACGAGCAGTATCTGGAAGATATGACCGAGGAAGACAAATATGATAAAGAAACCGGCAAGAAAAATACGCCGTGGTGTCCAGGCTGTGTATGGGCAGAAGATGTGATGGCAGGCCGCATGGAAAAGGAAAGTATCCAGACGCTGGGCGGTATTGTACGAGGTATTGAGCCGGGCAGGACATCCGAGGATGAACTGATCATTGTGAATGTAGGCGGTATGCCGATCCTGGATGTAGGCTGGGGCTATGAGTGTTATAAAACCGCATTAGAGAGAGGCATCGGAACCAAATTGAAAGTTTGGGATACCCCATTTCTGGCCTAAAGAGGACTATACATATTTACATAAGGAGGAAACGGTTATGGATCGAATTAAAGAACATCCGATTCTGGGGGCATCCCCGGAAGGGAAAATGGTATCCTTTACCTTTGATGGCAAAGAGTTGGAAGGAATCGAGGGTGAACCCATTGCAGCTGCCTTGAAAGCAGCGGATGTAATGGTACATCGTTATACGAAAAAGAGACACGAACCAAGAGGTATCTTTTGCGCCATTGGAAGATGCACCGATTGTGTCATGATCGTAAATGGCAGACCCAATGTAAGAACCTGTATTACACCTCTGGAAGAGGGCATGGAAGTAAAGACGCAGTACGGTGTGTCGGACACACCGGAAGCGGAGTAAGAAGGGGGACATACCAATGAAAATGGAACGATATGATTTAGTGATTGTAGGAGCCGGACCAGCGGGGCTTTCTGCAGCAGTAGAGGCGGCTAAGACCGGCATGAAGGTAATTGTATTTGATGAAAATGCAAAACCCGGCGGACAGCTTTTCAAACAGATACATAAGTTTTTTGGATCCAAAGAGCATAAAGCAAAGATTCGTGGATTTAAGATAGGAGAAGAATTATTGCAGGAAGCCAGTGACCTGGGTGTTACGGTACAGTTAAATGCCACGGTAGTAGGTTTGTATGACGAAAAAGAGATCACGGTGAAGATTGAGGATGAGATACGCCATGTAAAGGGCGATACGATCCTGATCGCCACGGGAGCCAGTGAAAATATTGTTACATTCCGGGGCTGGACAAAGCCGGGCGTCATTGGTGCCGGAGCGGCGCAGACCATGATGAATCTGCATCATGTAAAGCCCGGCAACCGGATTCTGATGCTTGGTTCAGGAAATGTAGGACTGGTAGTAAGTTATCAGCTGATGCAGGCAGGTTGTGAGGTAGTGGCTGTCGTAGATGCCGCACCCCGGATCGGTGGATATGGTGTCCATGCGGCTAAATTAACCCGTATGGGAGTACCGTTTTACCTGTCCCACACCATTGTGGAGGCTGAGGGAGAAAAAGAAGTAACCGGTGTTACGATTGGAGAAGTAGGACCGGACTGGAAAGTAAAACCGGGTACCGAGAAGCACTTTGATGTAGATATTGTATGCCTGGCAGTGGGCCTGTCCCCGATGTCCCAGCTTCTTAAGAGTGCCGGCTGTGAGATGATCGAGGATCCGAAAAAAGGCGGCGTGGTGCCGAAATGTGATGAATATGGAGAGACATCCATTCCGGGTATTTTCGTAGCAGGAGATGTATCGGGTATTGAAGAAGCAAGTTCTGCCATGATTGAAGGAAGGATCGCCGGATATGCGGCAGCAGAACATCTGGGATTCCTTGACAGTGAAGAGAAGAAAAAGCGCTCGGAAGCCAGCGAGAAAGCACTGGAAAGCCTCCGCCAGGGTATGTTTGCTCCAAAGAACCGTGGAAAACTCATTGAGAAAACGGAGGAAGGCATTCCGGTTTCTATGAACCTTTTGAAAAAAGGGTTTGTCAGTGACGACGAGATTGGACAGTATCCGGGGGTAACCCATGCGGTAGGAATCCATCCGGTTATGGAATGTACTCAGAATATCCCTTGTAACCCTTGTCAGGATGCCTGTCCGAAAGGATGTATCAGCATTGGAGAAAATATTACTTCCCTGCCAGTGGTGGTACCGGGATCCCAGTGTATCGGATGCGGTATGTGTGTAGCAGCCTGTTCCGGCCAGGCCATCTTTTTGGTGGATGAGGATACGGGAGATGGTTTTGCTACGGTCACTCTTCCATACGAGTTTCTTCCTCTCCCACAGAAAGGGGATAAAGGAAAGGGACTGGATCGCAGTGGCAAAGAAGTGTGTGAAGCAGAAGTAGTAGAAGTTCGCAGTGCCAAAGCTTTTGACCATACCAATCTGCTTACGATGAAGGTACCAAAAGAAATGGCTATGACGGCCCGGTTTTTCCGTGCTATATAGAAAGGGAGGCGTTACCATGACAGTTATGAATGACAGATCTGTGGATATAGGACCTTTTGTTCCACAGGAGGATGACGATATTTTGATCTGCCGCTGTGAGGAAATTTCCAAAGGAGAGATTCGTCAGGCGGTTCATGATGGAATCCGTACTATGGAGGAAATGCGCAGATATCTCCGCAATGGTATGGGGCTTTGCCAGGGACAGACCTGCGGCAAATTAGTAAAAGGCATTATTGCCAGAGAACTGGGCGTGAACATGACGGCATTAGAACCCTCTACTTCCCGCTCACCAATTCGTCCGGTTGAGATGAAAATCTATGGAAAGGATGGAGGTAATGTGTGATGAAAACGACAGCAGAAGTAATTATCGTTGGCGGCGGTGTCGTAGGAAATGCAGCTGCCTATTATCTGGCGAAAAGAGGGGTGGAAGTCATTGTTCTGGAGGGCAGTGACAGCATCGGGCATGGAGGATCCAGCCGGAATGGCGGTGGTGTCAGACAGTCTGGACGAGATGTAAGAGAACTGCCATATGCGATTTATGGTATTAAAAATATGTGGCCTACTTTATCCGAAGAACTGGGCGTGGATGTGGAATATGTCCGGAAAGGCAACCTGCGTCTGGGACTGAATGAAGACCACATTAAGATTTTGGAAGGCCTGACAGCCAATGCCCAGGGACTGGGACTGGATGTGACCATGGTATCGGCAGAGGAAGTAAAGGATATCTGCCCGCATTTGTCCGATCAGGTTGTGGGAGCCAGCTGGTGTCCTACGGATGGACATGCCAATCCAATGAAAACTACCCTGGCCTACTTTAAGAGAGCCAGAGAGTTAGGTGTTACTTTTATCTCTGGGGCAAAAGTAACAGCCATCAAAAAGATCCGTGGAAAAGCAAGACAGGTTGTGGTGGAAGATGGAACCATCTTTGAAGGGGAACACATTATCCTGGCAGCCGGTTATGAAAGCCGTTTTGTTGCCGATTCGGTAGGGATCAATATTCCAATGTATCCTTATTTTGGCTCAGCGATCGTTACGGAGGCACAGCCAAAGATGTTTGATATTATGTTAGGTGTGGCGACGGCTGAAATCTATGGCCACCAGTGCGCCCATGGTTCTTTTGTATTCGGAAGCGGAACTGGTCTGGAACCTACCAAAAAGCCGGATATGGATGATCTGAAACTTATGTCTTTAGAGGGTTCAGCTAACTGCCGCGGCATTATGAAGTATGTACCGAAGTTAAAAGACGCTAAAATTGTCCGTACCTGGGGCGGCTGGATGGATATGACGCCGGATGGTGTGCCGGTGATCAGTCCGGTGGAAGAAGTGCCTGGTCTGATCATTGCTTGTGGTATGTGCGGACATGGATTTGGTACGGCACCGGCTGTCGGCTATATGCTGTCACAGATGGTAGTCGGCGAGAAAACAGTATGTGATCTCACGCCGCTTCGTTATGACCGATTTAAGAGTTCTTTATGATGAAAGGGAAAATGACATCCGGATCCCCTTGGAGGCTGATCTTAGTCTTTTCACTGCCAATTTTGCTCAGTGGGCTTTTACAGCAGTGCTATAATATAGCAGATACCATGATCGTTGGACGCTTCCTGAAACTGGAAGCGCTGACGGGCATGGGTGCCACTTGGGCTTTAAATTATATTATTATCGCTTTTTGCCAGGGAGCAGGAATGGGAATTGGAATCCCCGTCTCTCAGCAGTATGGTGCCGGAAGGGACAAGGAACTCCGGCGCTTTTTTTATAATGGCATGTATGTGGCGATGGTGCTGGCGGGGATCATGACAGGTTTCAGCGTGGGATTCTGCCGTTTTATGCTGGTTTTGACAAAGACAGCACCATCTGTGTTAAATTATGCCTATGATTATATCGTGGTTATTTTTGCCGGAATTCCTTTTACCATTTTATTTAATGCCTGCTTTGGCATCCTCATGGCCTTTGGCAACAGTAAACTGCCATCGGTTGTCATGGGGATCTCTACCGTTTTTAATGTAGGACTGGATCTTTTGTTTATCCTTATTCTGGATATGGGAGTAGCGGGGGCGGCACTGGCTACTGTGCTTTCAGAGGGGGGAGCCGGCATATTCTGTTTTGTGTGGCTGTTAAAAAAGTATCCTATTTTGCGGCCGGAAGAAGATGAAAAAAGACTGCGGCTATCTTATATGGGGAAAGTAGTATTTATGAGTGTTCCCATGGGACTGCAATATTCGGTTACCGCGATTGGCGCCGTGATCCTTCAGACCAGCATCAATGAACTGGGCGAAGTGGCAGTGGCTGCTTACAGCATAGGAAGCAAGGTTAAGAGTTTATTTTTCTGTCCGCTGAATGCCATGGGAAGTGCCCTGGCAACTTTCACGGGACAAAATTACGGTTATGGAGATATGAAGCGAGTGCGCCGGGGAATCCGTTCAACCATTGTAATGGGGGTGTTGTACTGCATCTTGGTGATTGCAGTTGCCATGACTGCCAGCACAGTTCTGGCAGGTTTGTTTGTGGATGCGTCTGAGAGCCGGGCAGGGGAAGTGATTGCCTGTACGGCCCAGTTTATACGCTATATCGGGGTGTTTATGTTGCTGCTGGCAGTGCTTTTTCCGGTGCGCTATGCCGTACAGGGAATGGGACACGGAGATAAATCGTTGTTCTCGGGCATGGCAGAAATGGCAGCACGAATCGCCATGAGTCTCTGGGTAGTGCCGGTGTATGGTTTTACGGCGGTATGTATCAACGAGGGAGTAACTTTTCTGGCGGGAATTTTGGTGATCGTGCCTATAGCATGGAGGATTTCGAGGTGAAATCTTGCTGAATAGGAGAAGGTATGTGTATCATGAGCTGGTTTATAAAAATGTCAAAATGGGGCAAAGCAACACTATAACGAATGAAATATAAACTTGACACAAGAAAAAAAATAAGTTAAAATAGTTTAAAAATATGACAAACTAGTTCGTGCGCAAACTAAAATGCAAGAGGTGAGAAATGAATCTATATTTTAAATTGCTGAAAATGCCCGTATTCAATGTTGAGGATGTAAATAAGTATTATAACAACATGGATAGTGCGCGTTCCGCGATCAAGCGTTTAATGAAGGAAAAAATGGTTGTAAAGATACGGAACAATATGTATACCTGTGTAAGTGGTGAAACAGGCCTGCCAGTAGCAGATAGGTTTCAAATTGCATGCAGCATTACACCGACTGCGTATATTTCCCACCATACAGCGATGGAATATTACGGCATAACAGATCAGGTTTTCTATGAAGTATATGTCTCATCAGAAACATTTTTTCGTGATTTTGAATTTAATGGACATAACTATCATTATGTGGCGTCAAAAGGAAATGATGGTGTTGATGAGCCTGCGTTTAGCGGTGGGGTTCGGGTAACGACACCAGAACGCACCATGATAGATAGTATTAAAGATATGGATAAAATCGCCGGGATGGAGGAGGTTATAGAGGATATTTCGTGTATGAAGAAGGTACAGGAGAGAAGAGTGCTGAGTTATTTGGAACATATTAGCAATCAGTTTTTATACCAAAAAACGGGATTTTTGCTTTCTGAACAGAGAGAGCAGCTTGGGTTATCGGATAATTTTTTTAAAGAATGTCAGAGTAAAATTGGTAAGAGCAAGCGGTATTTGTCACGGGATTTTTCCAGTGGAGTGTATGATAATCAGTGGAAACTTGTGGTCCCACGTTATTTAAGCGTGAAGAATGGGGGGATAGAGGACGACAAAATATAATAAAGCTGACATAGGAAGAGCAGCAGCACAATATGGATTTGTTCGGGACACATTTGAAAAGGTACTGAGATTAAAAGAAATATTAGAATATTTTAATACGCAGGAATATCTGGCCGCACATTTGATACTTAAAGGTGGAACGGCAATTAATTTTACTGTGTTTAATCTGCCAAGATTATCTGTTGACATTGATATGGATTATACGCCAAATGATAGTAGAGATAATATGCTGGTCGCCAGAAAACAGATTACGGGGATGATCAGAGAATATATGGAAGGGGAAGGATATTCGTTATCCAGAGCTTCAAGATTTAGTCATAGTTTGGATGCATTCTACTATAATTACTTAAATGCTGGTGGTAATAAGGATATAATCAAAATAGAGTTGAACTATTCGCTTAGGGCACATATTTATGAGGCTTCACACCGGAGTATATTAAATGATGCATTTAAAAGTGATATTAAAATAAGAACTGTGGCACCGATAGAAATATTTGCTGCAAAAGGTAATGCGTTAATTAGTCGTGCGGCAACTCGAGATTTATATGATTGGGGAAATATGATGGAGCAGAAGTTATTTGAAGGAGAACGAGATTTATTTCGCAAATGCTTTGCTTTTTATACAACAATATCCGCAGATAAAAATCGGATTAATCGTGGGTTTGATACATCGGCGATTGACACACTTGATTTTATGAAGATACGGCGCGATTTGTTTCCTGTGATAAAAAAGAAAAATGACTTTTGTTTAGAGGAAAGAAAACGCCAAGCTAAGCAGTACATCAGTAATCTGATGCAATTAACAGAAAAAGAGAATGAATATATGGATAGATTCATGGCAAAGGAATACTGTCCAGAATTATTATTTGATGATGAAAAAATAATAGCAAGGATTTGTAGACATCCAATGGCAATATGGAAATGCAGCAAACAGCCATAAATCCCTTTATATCTCCCGGATCACCCGGCAGGGATTTCCGGCTGCCAGACTGTGATCTGGAATATCATGAGTTCCCACGCTTCCGGCGCCGATGACACAGCCATTACCGATGGTGACACCGCCGATCACGGTTACATTACCGCCGAACCAGCAGTTATCGCCGATCCGAATTGGCTTTCCGTATTCCAGGTTATACACCTGTCCCCGGTCATCCACCTGGGCATTCCGTTCTTTGTAGTCCAGGGGATGCATAGGAGTCAGGAGAGAAATATTGGGCCCGAAGAACACATCGTGGCCGATGGTGATGGGACAAACATCCATAATGGTGAGATTATAATTGGCAAAGAAATTTTTGCCGGCATGGATGTTAATGCCATAGTCAACTTGAAGGGGACCTTGTATGAAAGAGCCTTCTCCCAGATCCGGGATCAATGTCTGAAGCAGTTCCCGGCGTCTTTTTCCCGTTGGTGCCACCTGATTTTCGGAAGGTTCATTAAAAGTAGCATCCAGGTCTTCTGTGTTGAAAAGACGGCAGTACTTCCTGGCCAGAAGCCGGCGATCGACCAAAGCTTTGTCAGAAGAATTGTACATGGCACCTGAGATCATTTTTTCGTACTCTGTCATAAAAGGGTCCCTCCTTGGCTGTTTATAAAGAATACTTTATTTTCCTGCCTTTTTATTGTAGGACAGGATAGAGAGGAATTCCCGCAGGATTTCGTTGGCGACAACCTGGGTCTGGCCGGTTGGGTCATAGGCTGGAGCAACTTCCACCAGATCCATGGCAACGATATTCAGTCCGGTCAGTCCCTCTCTGAGGATCTGCAGTGCCTCAGCTGTTGTGAAACCGCCTACGATAGGAGTTCCGGTACCGGGAGCTACGGCAGGATCCAGGAAATCAATATCAAATGTAACAAACACCGGTGTGTCACCTACGACTTCGCGGATCCGCTTAGCACAGGCTGACATGCCCATCTCATGGAGTTCATTACCAAAGATGATCTGCATACCGTGTTCCAGAGCAAAATCATGGTCTTCCAGTGTACCAAAACCACCGCGCATACCGATCTGGATAGCATGATCCATATCGATGCAGTCATGCTGGATGGCCAGACGGAAAGGTGTACCATGGTTGATGAGGGTATTGCCGTTTTCATCCGGCCAGTCCCATGTATCGGTATGAGAATCAAAGTGTACAAACGCAACTTTACCAAACTTTCTTTTTAAAGCCAGAAGTTCCGGATAAGACAAAGTGTGGTCACCGCCTACACCGATAGTTTTCACACCTTTTTCCAGCAGTTCGTATAACTGATTCTCCACGGCGTCCATATCCCGATCTACATAACTCAAAGGAATAGCAAAGTCACCGGTATCTACGGCTTTAAAATCATCAAAGATATCAATATCCAGTTCTTCGTGGTATGGTTTACACTGTCCATACTGACGGATTCCTTCCGGGCCGAAACGGCATCCGGTACGGTTGGTAGTGGAAATATCAAAAGGCATGCCGTATAATGCTACATCAGCATCCTTTGCATCTTTGTCATAAGGGAGACCTAATAAAGTATGAATACCTGAATATACAGGACCTGCGTTATATATACTGCTCATATTAATTACCTCCATTCGCTTTCTTTTTAGCCAGGGAACATACAACATCTGTTAAAATACCATCGGCTGCCTGTGAGGTGATCTCACCGCTGTCAAACATATAAGTCAGATTTACCAGATCAAAAGATTTCATCTGGATGGCAGGAATGATATCCCGCAGGATCGTACGAAGATCGTAGGTAGTAAAACCGCCGATTTTAGGGTTGTCCACTGCCGGTGCGTTGGTTGGATCCAAAAATCCCATATCCAGGGAAATGATACAAGGAAGATCGGAAACCGTTTCTTTTATGATGGTACAGATTTCTTCCAGCGTCATTTTGTGCATCTCATAAGCACTGAGAAGTTTCATGCCCTGCTCAAGGAACAAAGTGCTTTCTTCCTTGGAGTTGTAACCACCTCTTACACCTAACTGGATGGAGTGGGAAACATCGATCAGATCTTCTTTCACGGCATTTAAGATCACATTGCCGTCGTCTACAAAACTGCCATGTTCTGTGACACTTCGGTCATTGGTAAGATGAATGAGAGCCATTTTGCCATAAGCAGATTTTAAAGCTCTTAATTCGCCCAGAGTGACTAACTGACCGCCGCCTAAGACAAGGCCGGTGACGCCGGCGTCATAAATTACTTTCAAACCGGTTTCAATGGCTGCCAGAGATGGGGTAGTATAACCATTTTTAACGGCAATTTCCCCCAGATCAGTTCCCTGTATATCTTCGCCAAGGACTTCCAGGTTGGTATTCCAGCCGTAGCCATTGCTAAAAGAAGCAAAGGAGCGGATTGCCATAGGGGCGAAACGTGCACCGCAGCGGTTGGCGGCAGCAGTATCAAAAGGAACACCCACTACTGCGTAGTCAACATCTTTCAGATCTTTGCGAAAAGCTATATTGTGAAATGTATGGAGGCCGGAAAAGACCGCCATGTCTTTATCGAATACTTCGTTCATAATTCATTTCCTCCTTATCATTGGGTATCAGCGTGATATCCCTTGTAGTCTGTGATGCCCTCTTTTTTGCAGGCGATCAGTGACATAAATTCAAAGGCTACACGGGCAGCTGCCATACAGGTGATCTCTGCATTATCATAGGTTGGGTTGACACAAACCAGATCACACCCCTTAATGTTTAAGCCCAGGAGACCTTTGCGGATCATCTCAAAAGCTTCCCAGGTCGTGAAACCGCCACCTTCTGGTGTACCGGTTCCCGGTGCATAAGCCGGATCCAGAAAATCAATATCGAAAGTAATAAAGACAGGAGCGTCTCCTACTTTTTTGCGGATGGCTTTGGCAACACCATCAATGCCGAGATTATGAGCCTGAGTAGCGGTAAGCATATCCATACCGGATGAGTGGGCAAAGTCGTGGGTTGTTTTTTCAGGAACCAGACCACGCATACCAATCTGAATGGAATGTTCTGTATCTACGCAGCCGTGTGTAATAGCGTCGTAAAAAGGAGTTCCGTGATCGAAAGGAGCATCGGCGTCCATTGGATGGTAGCCGGTGTCAGAATGAGAATCAAAATGAACAATGGCCAGTTTGCCATAGATTTCTTTGTAACCCATTAATTCAGGAAAGGCCATAGAGTGGTCTCCACCTAATGTGATCGGGACGGCACCGGTTTTGGCAAAATCAGCAATATGCCGTGAAATGGAATCAAAAGATTCTTTTGTATTTCCATTTTCTACCGGGATATCACCCCAGTCAATGGCATTCAATACACTGGTGGTGGCTACATTCAGATCCGGGCTGCAAGTATTTCCCAGATAAGCAGCACGGATGCCGGTAGGACCTAAGCGGGTTCCCGGTCTGGCCGTTGTCAGTGTATCAAAAGGAATGCCGGCAACGATGACATCCAAGTCATCGGAAAGTTCCTTTGAGTAAGGAAGCTTTGAAAAAGTACGGATGCCGTATCCGTCAAATCCAGTGTCGTAACTGCCATATTCGCCACTAGAATTTCGTTTTCCATCTTCTGCTAAAATATTTGACATAACATTTCCTCCTTTGTAAATCAGAATGAAAATCATTGATTTACTAGGAAGAATAAGCCTTTGGGTTACACAAATGTCAAGAGTTTTTGATAAAAATTTTTAAAGGGGTTTTACAGGAACCTGAATAGTGAAAGCAAATTCGTCCTTTTCAGCGGCAATGGTAAGATCCACCGGGAAAAAGATCAGAGGGGATCCGGCCATGGCAAGTTTCTGTTCCTTAATATAGGAAAGCAAGATAGAAAAAGCTCTTTCCTGGTTTGGCCAGCCGTCGTAACTGGTAATTGAAGCATAGGTGCCGGCAGGGAATTCATGATAATAAGGTTTGTTCTTTGGTTTTTTTACAAAAATAAAAGTAGTCCAGCGGCGCAAAAGAGCAGGGGGCTCTTCCTGATAAAAAGGAATGGCTCCTACCCGGTCCGAAGCCAAGATAGGGCTGATCTCATGTAGCATAGATTCCAGTTCGCTGTAGGAAAATCCCATATCTTCATCCGTTGCTACCTCGTCTCCTTTGGAAAGGTAATATCTGGCAGGGTATTCTGTCAAGGAAGGAGTCAGGGCAGCAGATCGGGGCGGAAGAGATTCCACAAAGCGTATTTTTTCTGCCAGACTGGCTTCTTTCTTTTTTAAGACCAGAAGTTCTTTGTGAAGTTCTTCATATCGGTGTTTCAAAATTTCCAGGGAATGATCTACACTGCGGTTGTGAAAAAATTCTTTAATCTCTTCCAGAGAAAAATCTAACTGGCGCAATTCTTTAATGGTGCCAAGCTGTTCATATTGGAGAATCGAATAATAACGGTAGTTTGTTTCCGGGTCAATGTATACCGGAGAAAAAAGTCCAATGCGGTCATAATGTCGTAATGTTTCTGTTGTCAGCCCTCTTAATTTTGCCAGTTGGGAAATCGATAAAAGATCTTTCATATGTACCTGTCCTTTCCTAAATGATGTTTTTTTTCAATTATAGAGATTAGCACAGGAAGAGAAAAAAGTAAAATAAATTTAAAATTAACCGTTGACTTTTGTGTAAGACAAAGGTATAGTATAAGGCACATACAGAAAAACACTTACTCAAAGGCGAGTTCACAAAATGTGAGCCCGCCTTTTTTGTATGGTACAAAAGACAAATAGGAGGTTGAGCCTATGGATGAGTCAAAAACCAGTGCCATAAAGAGCACACAGGATATGATAATTCTTACAAATCTGAGAAAACAGTATGGGGACTTCGTGGCAGTAGAGAACACCACACTGAATGTAAAAAAAGGTGAGTTCCTTACATTCCTGGGATCTTCTGGTTGTGGAAAAACAACCACCCTTCGCATGATCGCAGGATTTGAAGATCCTACAGAAGGAAGCATATTGATCGGCGGAAAACACGCCGAGCACCTTCCACCAAACAAAAGAGAAGTCAACACCGTATTCCAGAATTACGCGTTATTCCCTCATCTTACTATCCGGGAAAACATCGCATTCGGTCTGAAATTACAAAAGGTAAAGAAAGCCGAGATCAAGGAAAGGGTAGAGAACATTATCAAACTGGTAAAACTGGAAGAACATGCGGATAAGTCGCCGGATCAGTTATCCGGAGGACAGAAACAGCGAGTTGCCATTGCCAGAGCCATCGTCAACAATCCAAAAGTTTTATTGTTGGATGAGCCACTGGGAGCCCTGGATTTAAAACTCCGGAAAGAAATGCAGTTGGAATTAAAACAGCTGCAGAGGGAATTGGAGATTACATTCATTTATGTAACTCACGATCAGGAAGAGGCATTGACTATGTCAGACCGGATCGTCGTTATGAACAAAGGACGCATCGAACAGGTCGGTACCGCTCATGAAATTTATGAGAGACCACAGACAAAATTCGTAGCCCAGTTTATTGGCGAGACAAACCTATTTGAAAATGTAGAGATCCTTGAAAAAAATGGAAATGATTATGTCGTTGCCATTGGATCGGAAAAAGTTTCCACAGACAGCATGAAGGATTTCAAACCGGGTGAAAAAGTTCATATTTCTATCCGTCCGGAGAATATGAAATTATCACGTACTCCGATGGAGGGAAGAGAGAGCATTGCCGTTACTTATGATTCCAATATTTATGTAGGAAATATAAGCAAGTTTGTAGTTTTTACAGACCAGGGAAGGAGACTGACCGCATCTGAGTTTTCAGAAGATGCAGGTACCTTCAATAAAGGAGACAAAGTCTACATCAACTGGATTCCGGAACGGGCCGTTATGATCCGCAAACAGGAAGACAGAGACGAATGATAAGATAGGAGGCAGCTTATGAAAGAGAGTACAGAAGAAAAAGTATTGACTGCCAGCCAGAGAAAAAGTCTGGTACGAAGAAGAAACATGATGGGACAGGGAACAACCATGGGACCGATGATGCTGTGGAATGCGGCACTGTTTATTTTCCCATTGATCTATTTGATCGTTCTTAGTTTTGCAACCAATTCCGGTTTTGGGAAAATGACTTATGGTTTGTCCTTTGAAAACTTTAAAGCCGTTTTCTCTGGCACTTATCGGACCGTTCTTTTCAGTTCGTTGAAAATGGCATTCTGGGTAACGATTCTTGTATCGGTATTTGCCTATCCATATGCTTACTTTGTGGCAAGAAAGCCAAAGAAATATCAAAGTTTATTGATCCTTTTGATCATGATTCCATCCTGGACCAACTCGCTCCTCAGAGTGTACGCCATCCAGAATCTTATGTCTACCAACGGAATCATCAATACAATCCTTGTAAATCTTCACATTGTGAATGAGCCGATTCAGATGCTCAGCACAGATTTTGCTGTTTACTTTGGTATGGTCTTTACTACCATTCCGTTTATGATTCTGCCATTGTATTCCAATATGCAGAAAATTGACACTTCCGTTCTGGAGGCGGGAAGAGATTTGGGAGCTACTAACTTCCAGTTGTTCTGGAAAGTGATCTTTCCGGTAAGTCTTCCGGGACTTTCCAGTGGTATCGTACTTGTGTTTATCCCGGCTATGGCGAACTTCTTCATCACCGATATGCTTGGTGGAGGAAAGAGCATCAATGTTGGTAATGTGATCCAGAGTCAGTTCTCCACATCCAACAACTGGCCGATGGGATCCGCTGTATCCATAGTATTGATGGTGATCAGCTGTATCGTGATTCTGGGGTGCAACAAGTTTGTAGATGTGAAAGCACATGCCAGAAAGGGGAGATAGCTTATGAAGAAAAAAAGACAGCTTGTACCAAACAGCTATATCATCATTATGCTTGCATTTTTGTACATTCCCATTATGGTTATGATCGCATTATCCTTTAACCAGTCAGCCATCAGTTCGGTGTGGGGCGGTTTTTCCCTGGATTGGTACAAAACCTTGTTCCAGAGACAGGATGTGATCAAAGCGGTATGGACTACGGTCCGTGTAACCGGCATCAGCACCCTGGTGTCTGTATCACTGGCAACATTGGGAGCCATCGGCTTTTACAAATACGATTTTAAGGGGAAATCCTTACTGGATTCCATGTTATATCTGCCGGCCGTTGTGCCGCCGCTGGTATTAGGTATTGCGTTGTTCTCTCTTTATAATATTTTACACATTCAGTTAGGAGAGCCAACGATCATCATAGCACATATTACATTTTGTACTCCGTTTGCGTTCAGTACCATCAAAGGTACACTGGATGGATTTGACCATTCCATTGAGGAGGCAGCCAGAGACTTAGGCTGCGGGCAGATGCAGGCTATTTTAAAAGTTATCGTGCCAAACATTATGCCGGGTGTTTTATCTGCAGCTCTGATGTGCGTCACCATTTCTATGGATGATGTACTGACCAGTTATTTCGTATCTGGTTCCGGACACAACACCTTGTCTATGTTGATCTACTCCCTTGTGAAAAAAGGAGTGAAACCGGATATCAATGCATTAAGTACCATCATGATCGTGCTGTCAGTGCTTTTGGGTCTGATTTCCCAGATTGCCGGAAGCCGTTCAAAAGGAAGAAGCGAAGAGTAATCCTGGTATAAAACGGAAGATCTTTCCGGTTTATATAAAATTCTAAAGAGAAAAGAGGTAATTTCTATGAGAAAGAAAATGATTTGGAAAAAAATTGCCGCTATGGCAATGACAGCCATTATGGCAGTATCTCTTACAGCCTGTGGATCAGACGCAGGCAGCAGTACAGGTTCTGACAGCGGAGACAAAACTCTGGATGTGATTGCCTGGTCCAGTTTGTTTACAGACGCTCAGTGTCAGGCAATCAAAAAAGCAACCGGCATTACACTGAATGTAACACCATTTAACACGCTGGAAGAGTTATATACAAAATTAAACAGCGGCGGTGTGGATTATGATATGTGTGTCACCGGTGATTACATGGCAGCCACACTGATCAAGGCAGGTCTGGTTCAGAAACTGGACAAAACGGCGTTGAAAGAATCCTATGACGATCTGGATGATGCATTTAAGAATCCATCCTATGACAAGAATCTTGATTACTGTATGCCGGAAGGTGTGGTACCGTAGGTATTCTGGTCAACCGGGATAAAATAAAAAATGAGATTAAATCCTGGAATGACCTGTTTGATTCATCTTTGAAAGGTCAGATCGTTATGCTGGATGACCAGCGTATCATCCTGGGACTTGGTAATGTGTTAAATGGAAAAGAGTTTAACAGCACCAACGAAGCAGATATCCAGGCAGCCAAAGCTACTATGGAAAAGATCATTCCAAATGTGAAACTGTTCCAGAGTTTCGACCAGTATGATTCTATGGCAAACGGTGAGGCAAACATCATGGTTGGATGGAGTTATGAAGCATACAAAAATGTTTCTGAAAACAAGGGAAACTGGGAATACATTTATCCGGAAGAAGGCATGCACTGCTATGTAGATAATTACTGCATTTGTAAAACAACGGATAATGTAGATCTTTGCAACAAACTGATCAATTATATCTTTGGAGCAGATTTCAACAAAGTAGTATGGAAAGAAAATCCCGGAACCCGTATCGCTTCCAAGAAGTTTGCTGCTACACTGGATCTGGATGAATTAGGCAAAAAGATTGTTTATCCGCCAACCGAGCAGTACAACAAAGGATTGTATCTGACCGTATTGGATGATAGTGCCATGGGACTGTATGATACAGCATGGACTGAATTTAAACAGAAGGCTTCCATTCAGTAAGCCGGACAGAAGGGGGAGAACGCTCTATGTATTCAGCAATCGATACCGTCTGGGTATTGACCGGAGCTGTACTGGTGTTTGCCATGCAGGCTGGATTTGCAATGCTTGAGACAGGATTTTCCCGGACAAAAAATGCTTCGAATGTAGCAGCCAAAAATGTGGTGGACTTTCTTCTTGGTTCTCTGGCATTCTGGGTCATCGGATTTGGCCTTATGTATGCCGGAGACGGAAGTCTCATCGGTGGTTTGAAATTTTTTGCCAGCGGGAATTATGTAGATAATATACCAAATAAGGTATTTGTTTTTTATCAGTTAGTATTTTGTGCAACATCGGCTACCATTGCTTCCGGTGCATTGTCTGGAAGGATGAAGTTTTCTTCCTATTGTATTTACAGTGTTGTTATGAGTGGCCTGATCTATCCCATTAGTGGACACTGGGCATGGGGCGGCGGCTTTTTACAGCAGTTAGGTTTCCATGATTTCGCCGGTGGCGGTGTAGTTCACATGGCTGGTGGTACAGCAGCACTGGCAGGAGCTATGATCCTGGGACCAAGACTTGGAAAGTACAACGAAAACCGTACTTCCAACGCTATTCAGGGACACAGTATGGCACTGAGTGCCCTGGGTGTGTTCATTCTCTGGATCGGCTGGTTTGGATTTAACGGAAGTTCCACCATGGGAATCTCCCAGAGTGGTGATCTGGAAAAAGTTGCCAACATCTTTATGAACACGGCACTGGCAGGAGCTGCTTCCGGTACCATCACATTGCTGATCAGCTGGTTCCGTTATCACAAGGCAGATATTTCCATGACCTTAAATGGTATACTGGCCGGACTGGTTGCCATTACGGCAGGATGTGATGTGGTGACACAGGCGGGAGCAGTAGGGATCGGTATTGTGGCAGCACTGGTCATGGTGGCAGGAATCGAGGTCATTGATCTTCTGTTCCATATTGATGATCCGGTAGGAGCCTCCAGTGTACACGGTCTGTGTGGTATTGTAGGTGTGCTGATGACGGGATTTTTGTCTACCAAAGGAGGCCTTCTGCATGCCGGCGGTACAGCCTTGCTGAAGGCACAGGCAATCGGTGCTTTATGCATATGTGCCTGGGTGTTTGCAGCTATGTCGGTGTTGATGCTGATCATGAAATATACCATCGGCATCCGTGTGGATCATGACGCAGAGATCGTAGGTCTGGATCGGTCGGAACACGGTTATTCCGGAAGTTTCATGCCGCTTTTGACAGATGATTCGGCAGCTGAAAAGAGCAAAGGAGAACTTCGTACCATCGCCCATGAAGTGGAGGACGAAGGATATGTGTCTGATTATAAAGTCCGCAGTGTTGTGATCATAACAAGAGAAAATAAGTTAAACGACCTGAAAAATGCCTTGAATGAAATCGGTATTTCCGGTATTACGGTTTCCAGTGTTATGGGATGCGGTGTCCAGAAAGGACATATGGAAAGTTATTACCGTGGTGTGGAGGTAGAAGTAGAGCTGATCCCGAAAGTGCGGGTTGAGGTAGTTATTTCAGAAGTGCCGCTCCAGAGTGTCATCGAGGTTACCAAGAAGGTGCTTAAGACCGGTAATGTCGGTGATGGAAAGATTTTTGTATACGATGTAGACAATGTCATTCGTATCCGGACAGAAGAAGAAGGCGTGGCAGCTTTGTAAGAAAATAAAACAAATTGAGCGGTGTGTGGTTTTTCGTGAGAAGAACCGCAGGCGCTCTTTTGTTGGTTATAGAAATGGAGGAAGATCATATGCGATTAACACCAAGGGAAACGGATAAATTGATGCTGCATTATGCAGGCACCGTTGCCAGAGGCAGATTAGAGCGGGGGATTTTATTATCTTACCCGGAGGCGATTGCTTATATATCTATGAATCTGCTGGAACTGGCAAGAGAGGGAAAAAGTGTATCACAACTGATGCAGGCGGGTAAACAGATGCTTCGCAGCGAACAGGTGATGGATGGCGTGGCAGAGATGATTCATGAGATCCAGCTGGAAGTGACGTTCCC
>ERZ779889.1214-NODE-1214-length-26905-cov-2.986890_pt1 | contig 26905 bp, 24 predicted proteins | sample MGYA00511030_ERZ779889 | MGnify/ENA primary metagenome ERZ779889 (study PRJEB29588, sample SAMEA2160616) | human gut metagenome | biome: human gut; feature: human-associated habitat; material: faeces | place: Denmark | collected 2008/2010 ...
ATTACTTATGTTACCAATAACGAACTTGGATTCGATTATCTGCGTGACAACATGGTTATCTACAAGGAGCAGCTGGTACAGCGTGATCTGCACTATGCCATCATCGATGAGGTTGACTCTGTATTGATCGATGAGGCACGTACACCTCTGATCATTTCCGGACAGAGCGGCAAGTCCACCAAGCTTTATGAGGTGTGCGATATCCTTGCACAGCAGCTGGAGCGTGGTGAGGCCAGCCATGAGATGACCAAGATGGCAGCCATCATGGGCGAGGAAGTTATCGAGACCGGTGACTTCGTTGTAAATGAGAAAGATAAGATCGTCAACCTTACCGAGCAGGGTATCAAGAAGGTTGAGAAATTCTTTAATATCGAGAACCTGGCAGATCCGGAGAATCTGGAGATCCAGCACAACATTATCCTTGCGCTTCGTGCACATAACCTGATGCATAAAGATCAGGATTACGTTGTAAAAGATGACGAGATCCTGATCGTCGATGAATTTACCGGACGTATCATGCCGGGCCGTCGTTATTCCGATGGTCTTCATCAGGCGATCGAGGCGAAAGAGCATGTTAAGGTTAAAAGAGAGAGTAAGACTCTTGCAACCATCACCTTCCAGAACTTCTTCAACAAATATGACAAAAAAGGCGGTATGACCGGTACGGCCCTTACCGAGGAAAAAGAGTTTCGTGATATCTACGGCATGGACGTTGTAGAGATTCCGACCAACCGTGTGGTACAGCGTAAAGATCTTGATGATGCCGTTTACATGACAAAGAAAGAGAAATTCAATGCCGTTGTAGAGGCAGTTAAGGAAGCTCACGCAAAACATCAGCCAGTACTGGTTGGTACGATTACCATCGAAACTTCCGAACTTCTCAGCAGAATGCTGAAGAGAGAGGGAATCCCGCATAATGTACTGAATGCCAAGTTCCATGAGCTTGAGGCTGAGATCGTAGCACAGGCAGGACAGGCAGATGCCGTTACCATCGCAACCAACATGGCAGGCCGTGGTACCGATATCAAGCTTGACGATGTGGCAAGAGAGGCCGGCGGTCTGAAGATTATCGGTACTGAGCGTCATGAGTCAAGACGTATTGATAACCAGCTCCGTGGACGTTCCGGACGACAGGGAGATCCGGGTGAATCCCGTTTCTACATTTCCCTTGAGGATGACCTGATGCGTCTGTTCGGTTCCGAGAGACTGATGAAAGTGTTCACATCTCTTGGTGTTGAGGAGAATGAGCAGATTGAGCATAAGATGCTTTCCAATGCCATCGAGAAAGCGCAGGAGAAGATCGAGTTCAACAACTTCGGAATCCGTAAAAATCTTCTCGACTATGACCAGGTTAACAATGAGCAGAGAGAGATCATCTACGAGGAGCGTCGTCAGGTACTTGACGGTGAGAACATGCGTGATGCCATCTACAAGATGATCACAGATATCGTAGACAGCATGACAGATATGTGCTTCTCTGATGATATGGATTCTTCGGAGTGGGATCTTGATGAGTTCAATACCGCGATCACTCCGATTATCCCAATCCACCCTCTGACTGCAGAGAAGGTAAAAGGTCATAAGAAAGATGAGATCAAGCATATCGTGAAGGAAGAGGCTGTGAAGCTTTATGAAGCGAAAGAGGCTGAGTTCCCGGAACCGGAGCAGCTTCGTGAGCTTGAGCGAGTAGTTCTTCTGAAATGTATCGACAGCAAGTGGATGGATCACATCGACGACATGGAGATGCTCCGTCAGGGTATCGGCCTGATGGCATACGGCCAGAGAGATCCGGTTGTTGAGTACAAGATGAACGCATTTGAGATGTTCAACAACATGATCACTTCCATTCAGGAAGATACCGTACGTATGCTGTATCATGTTCATGTAGAGCAGAAGATCGAGCGTGAGCAGGTTGCAAAAGTAACCGGCACAAACAAGGATGACAGCGCCGGTCCGAAGAAACCGGTTCAGCGAAAAGAAGATAAAGTATATCCAAACGATCCGTGCCCATGCGGAAGCGGCAAGAAATACAAACAGTGCTGCGGACGTAAGGCGGCTAAGATCTGAGAATGAAGATAAAAATAGTCTCACCTGATGATATGGTGGGGCTATTTTTGTATAAGAGCAGAGAAAGGATATGAGAATATGGCCATTATAAAAACAGCAATTCTTCAGACACACGTATATGAGGAAAAATCCCGTAACATCACCCAGGCAGCAGAAATTCTTGCCCGCCCGGAACTTCAGGGAATCGACCTGGCAGTCCTGCCCGAAATGTTCTGCTGTCCCTACGAGAATAAATACTTTCCGGAGTATGCGGAAGCCGAAGGTGGGGACACCTGGGAAAAATGTTCCAGGCTGGCAGCAGAACGTGGAATTTATCTTGTAGCCGGAAGCATGCCGGAGAGAGATGCAGCCGGTCATATTTACAACACATCCTATGTTTTTGACAGAAACGGGCATCAGATCGGGAAACACCGGAAAATGCATCTTTTTGACATTGATGTAAAAGGTGGCCAGTATTTTAAAGAATCGGATACCCTGACACCGGGAGACCAGGTGACAGTTTTTGACACAGAATTTGGAAAGATTGGCCTTTGCATCTGCTACGATTTCCGGTTCCCGGAACTTGCCAGGCTGATGGTGGACCAGGGCGCAGAGGTGATCATTGTGCCGGCTGCTTTTAACATGACAACAGGGCCTCTCCACTGGGAGCTGATGTTCCGTCAGAGAGCTGTGGACAACCAGGTATACACCATTGGAGCTGCACCTGCCAGAGATCTGAACGCCGGATACCATTCCTGGGGCCATTCCATTGCCGTAGATCCCTGGGGAAAAGTCCTCATGGAAATGGAAGAAAAGCCGGACGTGAAGGTTGTGAAACTGGATCTGGATGAGGTAAAAAAAGTCCGGGAACAGCTGCCACTTCTGAAGCACCGGAGAGGGGATATCTATGAACTGTCGCAGATAAAATAGAAACGCCCGGACCACGTTTTCGTTGTAATTTCCATGGTCATATGGTATTGTATAAGACAGGCAGGAATTCCTGCATCAATATATAGAAAGAAGGTGAAGCTGTGGTTGAGTTAGATCAGTTCAAGAGTATTCTTGCAACATACACAGAGCCATTAGTGGAAGTGAGGGATTCACTTTGACCTCGCTAACAAAGAGCAGAAGGTCGAAGAATTAGAGCGCGAGATGGAAGCGCCTGATTTCTGGGATAATGCAGAAGTATCTCAGATGAAAATGAAACAGTTAAAGAGTCTCAAGGATGATATTGAGACATACCATAATCTGGAAACACAGATGGAAGATATGGAAACCATGATCGAGATGGGATATGAGGAGAATGATCCTGAGATCATCCCTGAGATCCAGGAAATGCTGGACGAGTTCCAGGCAAGCTTTGACAGCATCCGTGTGAAGACACTTCTTTCCGGAGAGTACGACAGCGAGAATGCCATCATCAAGCTGAACGCAGGAGCCGGCGGAACAGAAGCCTGCGACTGGTGCGGAATGCTTTACCGTATGTACAGCAGATGGGCAGAGAAAAAAGGCTTTGCACTGGAAGTACTGGACTACCTTGATGGTGATGAGGCCGGTGTGAAATCCGTAACCTTCCAGGTGAACGGAGAGAACGCCTACGGTTATCTGAAATCTGAAAAAGGTGTTCACCGTCTTGTACGTATTTCTCCGTTTAATGCGGCAGGAAAGAGACAGACATCTTTTGTATCCTGCGATGTCATGCCGGATATCAAGAAAGACCTGGATGTAGAGATCAACGACGATGATATCCGTATTGATACCTACCGAAGCAGTGGTGCCGGTGGACAGCATATCAACAAGACATCCTCTGCGATCCGTATCACCCATTTCCCTACAGGAATCGTGGTACAGTGCCAGAATGAACGTTCTCAGCACATGAACAAGGATAAGGCCATGCAGATGCTGAAGGCCAAACTGTATCTTCTGAAACAGCAGGAGGCTGAGGAGAAACTTTCCGGCATTCGAGGCGAAGTGACAGATATCGGCTGGGGAAACCAGATCCGTTCCTATGTCCTGCAGCCATACACCATGGTAAAAGACCATAGAACCAATGAAGAAACCGGTAATGTTGACGCAGTTCTGGACGGTGGCATTGACCTCTTTATCAATGCATACCTGAAATGGATCGCGCTGGCGAAAAAGAAAGAATAACATTACTGTCACGGAACCCCATAAAGACAGAGAAAAGGACTCCGCAGGCAAAAAAGCGCTTGTGGAGTTTCTTTTATTATGATAATATATCTTTTGTACAAAAACAGTTGTCTTTATGAAACGGACAGAGAGGTTGCTATGCAGAAACAGGTTGAGAAGAAAAAATACTATGTAGTAAGAGAAAGGGCAGTGCCGGAAGTACTTCTTAAGGTTGTTGAGGCCAAGAGGATGCTGCTGGAATCTAACCGTGTGGCTACTGTTCAGGAAGCTGCTGAAAAGACCGGGATCAGCCGCAGCTCTTTTTACAAATATAAGGACGATATTTTTCCTTTCCACGAGGAGACCAGGGGAAAGACCATCACCTTTATCATTCAGATGGACGACGAGCCGGGACTTTTATCAATGGTGCTGCAGACGATTGCCCGTTTTCACGGTAATATCCTGACCATACATCAGAGTATTCCCATTAACGGAGTCGCAACACTGACGCTGCGCGTTGACATCCTTCCTGGAGAAGGCGACGCAGAGGCCATGGTGGAGGATATTGAACAGAGAGACGGTATACACTATTTGAAAATTTTAGGCAGGGAGTAAGCATATGATAAACATAGCAGTATTAGGCTACGGTACAGTAGGAAGCGGAGTTGTTGAAGTAATCAACACAAACCATGAGAGCATTAACAAAAGAGCCGGAGATGAGATCAACATTAAATACGTTCTCGATCTAAGAGATTTCCCGGGAGATCCGGTTGAGAAAGTTCTGGTTCATGATTATGAAGTGATCGTAAACGATCCGGAAGTAGATATTGTCGTTGAGGTTATGGGCGGAATTGAGCCTGCTTATACCTTTGTAAAAAGAGCACTTCTGGCAGGAAAGAGCGTAAGCACATCCAACAAGGCCCTGGTAGCCAAACATGGTTCCGAGCTTATGGAGATTGCCCAGGAAAAAAATATCAATTTCCTTTTTGAGGCAAGCTGTGGCGGCGGTATCCCGATTATCCGTGCGCTGAATTCTTCACTGACAGCAGATGAGATCGATGAGATCACAGGAATCCTCAACGGAACAACCAACTACATGCTTTACAAGATGAGCACAGAGAACTGTGATTTTGACACTGTTCTGAAAGAGGCTCAGGCGAAGGGTTACGCAGAGGCAGATCCCACTGCAGATGTAGAGGGTGCTGACGCATGCCGTAAGATCGCCATCCTTTCTTCACTTGCATACGGAAAATTCCTGAATTACGAGGATATTTATACAGAAGGAATCACAAAGATTACACCGGCAGATATGGAATATGCAAAAGAGCTTGGCATGACTATCAAGCTTCTTGCCACAAGCCGCAGAATCGGAGATTCTTTTTATGCAATGGTAGCGCCGTTCCTGGTAGGACAGGAGAGCCCGCTTTACAGCGTAAATGATGTATTTAACGCAGTATTTGTACACGGAAATGTTCTTGGAGACGCCATGTTCTATGGAAGCGGAGCAGGTAAACTTCCGACTGCCAGTGCAGTAGTGGCTGACGTTGTAGATGAGGCAAAACATCTCCACAGAAATATCATGACAAACTGGAGCAGCTATGCTCTTGAACTCATGGATATGGATGAAGTAGAGGGACGCTTCTTTGTACGTGTGTCTGATACGACTATGGACGAAGTAGAAAAAGCTTTCGGTGATGTACAGACTATCGAGCCGGATGACCTTCCGGACGAATTCGGATTTATCACACCGGTGATGAAGCAGGCTGAATATAAAGAGAAGATCAGTAAGCTTACCGGAAAAGTACTGGCAATGATCCGTGTAAAGGATTGATGCCTGAGGAGAAATAAGAACATGTTAATCGTAAAAAAATTCGGCGGTACTTCTGTGGCAAACAAAGAGCGTATCTTTAATGTTGCCAGAAGATGTATCGAAGATTACAAAAAAGGAAACGACGTGGTGGTCGTGCTTTCCGCAATGGGTAAATATACCGATGAGCTGATCACCATGGCGAAAGATATCAACGACAAACCTCCGAAACGAGAGATGGATATGCTTTTTACCATCGGAGAACAGATGTCAGTGGCACTGATGTCCATGGCTATGGACAGCCTGGGAGTACCGGCTGTTTCCCTGAATGCGTTTCAGGTAGCTATGCACACAACAAGTGCACATGGAAGCGCACGTCTGAAAAAGATCGATGCCGCACGTATCCGCAGAGAACTGGATAACCGCAGGATCGTTGTGGTTACAGGATTCCAGGGAATTGATAAGTATAATGACTATACCACACTTGGCCGTGGCGGTTCGGATACCACAGCCGTAGCTCTTGCAGCAGCACTTCATGCAGATGCCTGCGAGATCTACACCGATGTGGATGGTGTTTACACTGCTGATCCGCGTAAGGTTCCGAAAGCCCGCAAGCTTAAGGAGATCACTTACGACGAGATGCTGGATCTGGCAACTCTGGGAGCTGGCGTACTTCATAACCGTTCGGTGGAGATGGCGAAAAAATACGGCGTACCGCTGGTGGTACGTTCCAGTCTCAACAACAGCGAAGGAACTGTGGTAAAGGAGGAAGTAACAGTGGAGAGAATGCTGATCAGCGGTGTTGCTCTGGATACAGATGCAGTACGTATTGCTGTGATCGGACTTAAAGATTCACCAGGAGTAGCGTTCAAGCTTTTTGATACCCTGGCCAAGAAAAACATCAATGTGGACATGATCCTTCAGTCTATCGGCCGTGCCGGAACCAAGGACATTTCCTTTACCGTTGATAAAAATGATCTGGACGATGCAATGGGTGTTCTGGAATCCAACCAGGCACGCATCGGCTATGATGAGCTTCATGCGGAGAAAAATATTGCCAAGCTTTCCATCGTGGGAGCCGGTATGATGAGTAACCCGGGTGTTGCCGCAAAAATGTTCGAGAGCCTTTATAACGAGGGCGTAAACATCAACATGATCGCAACATCTGAGATCCGTGTGACAGTTCTCATTAATGAGAAAGATGGCGTACGTGCCATGAATGCGGTACATGATGCGTTTAATCTTGCAGATTAAACAAAATAAGAAATGAATGACAGGGCGGAGGCTTGGTATAAGTCTCCGCCTTCTATAACGGAGCGATGTTAATCGTTCATAAGGAGAGAATTTTTATGAGAAAAAATCTGAAGGGCTGTAAGAAGCTTGCACGGGAAACACTGGCCGGTAATTTTACGGTCCCTGTGATCGGAAGCATTGCGGTTGCGGCGATGAGCGTGATCTCAAGCTACATTTCCACAGCGCTTTTTCCGGGAGATTCCCTGTATGCAATCATCGGAGGAGAAGTATTCAGTTTTATCCTTTCTCTGGTGATCTGCGTCTTTTCCGCAGGACTCTACCGGATTTACCTGAATATTTCCAGAAGAGAAGCTTATTCTTTCGGAGATCTTCTGTACTTTTTCAGCCACCAGCCGGACCATGTAATCGTGGCATCCTTTGTGCTGGCACTGATCAATCTGGTGACGTCCCTTCCACTGGCGTGGTTTTCCTTTACAAGTGATATGGGAAATACCGTGGAAGAACAGATGAATTGGGCAGTGACTTACATGCTGCTCACACTTCTCGGGTTCGTGCTGAACCTGCTGGTAGCTATGCCATTTACCATGAGTTATTATATTCTGTCCGATAATCCGGACATGAAAGGAATGCAGGCACTGAAAGCCAGTGCGAAGCTTATGAAGGGGCATTACTGGGAGTATCTGAAGATGCTTTTAAGTTTTATACCGTGGATTATTTTTTCCATGTTTACACTTTATCTGGCACTGATCTGGCTGGTGCCTTATATAGAAACCTGTATGGCAGTTTTCTATCGGAATATTTCAGGGGAGTTTGATGAGCCTCCGATGGAGCCATATCCACCGGTGACACCGATTCCTCAGTTTCATGATGAGACTGAGGCCTGAGGCCTCCCGGCGGGGGCGCCTGAATGCGGCAGGCATTTTCTTTCCCGGAGGGGGGACTTGAGGCGTAGGCGTTTTTCCCTTCCGGGGTGGACCATTTTGGCATGGGGCAATTTACGAGGGGGAAAGCACTCAAAGTTGCGAAGCCCGCTTTTCCCCCTCGAGCTCCCCCTTTCCGGGCACGCAATTGTTGCAGGTTGTGGGAATGTGTAAAGGTATTAGCGGGGCGATGGATTCTACGGTGTCGGCTGCGGAAAGTTGAGCCGATTTATGCTACGTAAATTTATTGGCGAAACCTTTTTATTCGCTCCGTACGAAAAGCGGTCTGCGAAGCAGACCTGTTTCTGAATAACAGTGAAATAACAGCTATACAAGTTATACGCCGTAATTCAGGGAACAGGCCTGCTATGCAGGCCGCTTTCCCGTCCGCCCTGAACGAACAATCGGCTCAGCCTGACGCTGTCAGTACAGCAGAATACAGGACTGAGCCGATACATTTACACATTCCACAACGCACAACAGCGGCGTGGCCAGGAGGGGAAGAGCGCGAGAAGGGGAGACGGCCTTCGCTAACTCCGAGTGCTTCCCCTTCTCGCAAATTACCGCCTTCCAAAAGGCAGAACCTTTATCAAAAAAATCATAAAAAACAAATTCCCACATAAAAAGAGACCATCGAACGTCAATACGTCCAACAGTCTCTAAAAAAGAAAAATCCCTTTTATTTATTTTTAACTTTTTCAAGCATCTCCTCAGCTCTCTCAACATCCGTCTTCTCATCCTTAGGAAGAACGATGTTCAAGATAATCGCAAACACCGCCGCCGGAACAATACCGGAACCGCCGAAGATCAGGCTGATGGCCTGCGGCAGATGTGCAAGGATCGCTGTATTGGAACCAAGTCCATAACCAAGACCCAGCGCAACAGAAACGATGGTAACATTTCTCGGTCCAACCGGCCATTTGGTGATCAGCTGGATACCACTGACAACGATCGATGAGAACATCATAACAGCAGCGCCGCCCAGAACACTCTGCGGCATGATAGAGATCAGCGCCGCAAGTTTCGGGAATAATCCGCAGGCGATCAGGAAGATTCCTCCTGTAGCGATACAGAAACGGTTTACAACCTTATTCATGGCAACCAGACCAACGTTCTGGCTGAATGAAGTATTCGGCAGTACACCGAACAGTGCCGCAAAGGAAGAACCAAGACCGTCACACATAACACCACCGGAAAGCTCTTTATCGGTAGCCTCTCTTCCAAGACCACCCTCTGTGATTCCGGAAATATCACCGACAGTTTCCACTGCAGTTACAATAAACATAATGAGGATCGGCACGATCGCACGTGCGTCAAATACCCATTTCACAGGCATAAGTGCCGGTACTGCAAACCATTTCGCCTGAGCAACTTTATCCCAGTTCAGGACCCAGGCCTTTGTAGCCTCCACAGTAGCACCTGTGTCATCTACATATGTAAATGTTGTGGGAAGTACCACAGCCATGATACTTACCAGAATATATCCCACAATAATACCGATGAGGATTGAAGAAAAGCTTGTAAATCCTTTTGTACCATGTTTCAGCGCAATGATCACGATCAGGACCACAAAACCTACGAAAAGGTTTTCCAGAGAACCGTAATCTTTTGCGGAACTTCCGCCTCCAAAAGAACTGATTCCCACGCCGATCAGTGAAAGACCGATAGAAAGTACAACCGTACCTGTTACAACAGACGGGAAAAATTTTCTCAAAGGTTTCAGAAAGCTTCCCAGTACAGTCTCAAAAAGACCGCCGATAAAACATGCTGCCATGATCGAGCCATAAGCAACGATACCATTTCCCATGACTCCGGCAACGCTCTGACATACGCCGATGAAGCCTGAACTTGTTCCCATAACGATAGGAAGCTTGCCACCGACCGGTCCGATCGTAAAGACCTGTACAAGTGTAACAATTCCTGCGATCAGCATTGCATTCTGAAGTAATGCAACCTGAAGATCCCCTCCTGCTTCAATTCCGCAGGCTGCCGTGATGATAAGAAGCGGGGTAAGGTTACCCACAAACATGGCAAGCACGTGCTGCAGTCCAAGGGGAATTGCCACCTTAAGAGGTGGGCGTCCGTCCAGCTCATAAGGGCTGGCTGTGTTTTTCTCCTGTTTTTCCATAATGAATCCATCCTTTCTTTCCCTATGTCCTGACGATAACATAAAAAAGAAGGCAGTTATACCCACTGCTGAATATAACCGCCCTGTTATCTGTCAGTACACGTATCATGTCTCTTCTGTTTCGACACTCTTATCTGAACTGTTATTTCAGACTCCTGAAAAACGGGTTCATTATACAGTATCCCACCATCTATATCAAGTATTAATTAACAAGTTGTTGATTTTTTTGCAGCTTTTTTTACCTGGCTCTCACTCCAGAGCTCATCTGCCTGTTTCTTCCATACCTCTGCATAGTGATCACACTTTGCACAGAGATGCTCAGCTGTTTCCGGAGACTGAAGATCTGTAGATTTCGCTCCTGCACGTTCAACCATCTTGCGGAGAAGCTCCGGATTCTCAAGCATAGGACATGGACGAAGCATGTTCTTGTTGAACGGCTGTCCCTTGTGATACTCCATAAAGATCGGGCTCTTCAGCGCCTCAAGAAGTGTACATTCTTTAATGTTCGCATTGGAGAAATGAATGAATACACAAGGATCCACATCTCCGTTTGCATTGATATGAAGGTAACGGCGGCCACCTGCGATACATCCGCCTACATACTCTGCATCATTCTGGAAGTCCATAGTGAAGAGAGATTTTGTGGCACGGAATCTGCGGACGCTGTCGTACATTTTGATTCTCTGCTCCGGTGTGGGAAGAAGATCTGCTGCCGCATCATTTCCAACCGGCATATAGTGGAAGAACCATGCAAAATAAGCTCCGCACTCGATCAGATGATCGAAGTACTCCTCGCTGCTTACTGCATCTACGTTTGCAGATGTGTAGCATGTGGAAACACCGAACGGAAGTCCGTGGCTCTTCAAAAGCTCCATGGCATGCATAACCTTCTGGTATACGCCATCTCCACGTCGTCCGTCTGTAGTTGCCTCTGTTCCCTCAAGGCTGATAGCCGGAACGAAGTTTTTCACACGGAGCATTTCCTGACAGAATTCTTCGTCAATAAGAGTTCCGTTTGTGAAGGAAAGGAACTCGCAGTCCGGATTCATCTCACAGATCTTAATGAGATCCTTTTTGCGGACCAGCGGCTCACCGCCTGTATAGATGTACATATAGGTTCCCAGTTCTTTACCCTGTTTTACGATAGAATCGATAGTCTCAAGATCCAGGTTCAGCTTGTGGCCATACTCTGCTGCCCAGCATCCTGTGCAGTGAAGGTTACATGCGCTGGTAGGATCAAGAAGGATTGCCCACGGTACATTGCAGTCATTCTCTTCTGATACCCTTTCCTGTGTTGCGCTTCCCTTAAGACTGGCATTTACAATAAAGTTACGGAAAAATGTCTGGCGTACACCTGCATCCAGCTGATACATACGAAGGATCAGCTGATACCAGTTATCCTTTGCCTCGATGGAATGACGGATGGCGTTTCTCTGTCCTGCATACCAGTCATCCGGTGTTACTTTATCAACCATTTCCATGATCTTCGGTATATTGGCCTCCGGATCCTTCTCAAGATAATCCAGTGCTTTTGTTACTGTAGCTGTAAGAGCAGCCTGTTTTGCTTTGTCAAAAATTCCCATCTCTGTTTCCTCCTCTTATTGTCCTCTGAAGTAGTTATGATTATTTTATCTTATGTTTACAGCCGGTTCTTAATGATCCGGATCGTCAGAAGTGCCACACATAAATTCAGCAGTCCTTCCAGAAAAATGGAAAATCCTACCAGGATCATCATGGTCGCCGCTGCATCAAATGGCCGGATAAAACCCAGCACCCCGATTACTCCGGTGGCCAGTGCCACGATCAGGATCTGCCACCACTGAACCAGTCCGAAACGTTTTGCGTCAACGGACATCTGAATCTTAAATAAGGCATCTGCCAGAATCAGAATCCCGAATACAGAAAAGATCAGATCCACCGCAAAATTCTTCCTGGCGATCATGATCACACCTACTGCCATCAGCAGTATTCCGAATGCCAGATCAAACTGAAAAGCCAGGCAAAAAGCATCCCTTGTAAAATAGCCGCTGACCTTAATGATTCCGTACAGGATCAACATGGTTCCCATCAGTACACACAGCATTCTCACGGAACTTTCCGGCTTCGCCATCAGGAAGATGCCCAGTGCACAGAACAGCAATGACATGATGATGTAGACATTTTTTACGATCTTCAGCTGTTTCAAGTCATCCATACGTCTCCTCCTTAACAACTGTTTTTTCTCATTAATACGGATTATATATCACCGTGTTGTGTAAAAAAACAGACAAAAAAGAGCCAGTGCCCAAATTTCAGGCACCAGCTCCATTTTAACCAATTATATCAAAATGCTTCCTTCATATGTTCATAATCTCTTTCCAGACTTCTCTGATAAATATGTTCCAGTTTATGCATATCTGACAGGATATCATACTCCATATCATGCCGCAGCCAGTCCAGGATCACTCCCACAAATACACATTTATAGTACCGGATCACCAGACGCTTATCCTCTTCATCCATTTCAAAGTCTCCAACTGCCCGTCTGATCAGTTTCTCCACCACATGTTCGGCAGCGTGGTCCAGATAATCTGCAAACACATCTCTCTGGATCGAACGGTACAGATGAACCATGGCTTTTTTATTCTTCTGAACTGCATTGACAAGAATTTCCATACATTCACTGACAGATTCCGGAGCCTGCTGACTGGTCAGGATCTCGTCCAGTTCTTCCCGTACCATGGCTTCCACCGCATCCGGAATATCCTGAAAATGGTAATAAAATGTATTCCGGTTCACGCCACAGCGCTCCACGATATCTTTCACTGTGATCTTGGACAGTGGTTTCTCATTCATAAGTTCCGTCAATGTCTGCAATATAATCTGTCTTGTAAAACCTGGCATTTCCTCTCCCCCATCACAAACTTTCCTCGGGCTGTTTCCTTATTATGTCATAAAAATAACACTCTTTCAAGCAACAACATGATCGAAAATATCCATAAAAAGCAAAAAATTTTGTCAGATTTCTTCTTTCGGTTCCTGTACTTTTTTCTCCGGCTGAACATGAACAATACCTTCCGCAACCGTATGGTTTCTGACCTGTTCTACTACAATGTCCAGATTTTTCCAGTTGCACCGAAACTGCTCTCCGTCCTCCGGTACACGTTCCAGCACACCACACACAAATCCACTGAATGTATCATATTTCTCCACAGGAAGTTCTACATTAATAGCCTCTGCCACGTCATCCAGGATCGCTCCGCCCTGTATTTTCCAGACATGTTCTCCCGTCTTCTCTATATCATCCGGTTTCGGCAGATCTGTCCGGTCATCAATATCTCCTACCAGTGTCTCCACCAGATCATGCAAAGTAACGATTCCCACAAAACATCCGTATTCATCCAGCACTACCGCAAAATAATCACGTTTTTCCCGCATTTCCCGGAAGATCAGATTGGCACGCATGGACTCCGGTACAAAAAACGGCGGATAACAGGCTTTTTTGAGAACTACTTCCCTTTCTCTGCTATTTAAACGGAAATAATCTCGGGTGTCCAGAATATATACAATATCATCCTCATTTTCCCCACATATCGGGTAAAAAGTATGACGGTTATCCCGGATCACCTGTTCCCATTTTTCGTCCGAATCTTCCATATAAAGAACAACAACATCCCGTCTGTGGGTACAGATCTCGTCTGCGTCGGTATCATCCAGATCAAAAACATTCTGGATCATCTCGCTCTCTTCCTGCTGGATACTTCCCTGTTCATTTCCTTCACTTAAAAGCATGCGGATCTCATCTTCTGTGGCCTGATCCTCTTTTTCTTCCGGACGGATTCCCATAAGGTGCAGTACTCCGTTGGTAGTAGCTGTCAGAAGCGCAGTGGCCGGCCATACTGCAAGAAGCGCAATTTTAAGCATTCCTGCAAGCTTCAGGGAAAGTTCATCCGGATTCTTCATTCCCAGGCGCCTTGGCACCAGCTCTCCAAACAGAAGACTCACGTAAGAAAGCAATATTGTTACGATGATCATACATACGATCTTCAGAACATTCTGTGATACATCCACGCCTGCTTTCAAAAGCGCCGCTGTCATAGGCTGTGCAAAATATTCTGCCGCAAAAGCACTCTGTAAAAATCCCGCTGTAGTTATGGTTACACGGATCGCCGTCATAAAATGCGCCGGCTGTTCTGTGATTTTCATCAAAATCTGCGCCCGGTGATCTCCCTCTTCTGCCATCTCTTTCATCTTCGGTTCATTCATGGACAGAACCGCAATCTCCGCGCCTGCAAATACAGAGTTCAGAAAGATCAGGAACACCAGTAAAATAATTGCCTGTATCATCTTTTTATTCCCCTCAGTATAGTCGTCCGGAAGTATTCCGAACCGGTTATAATACAGAAAGCGGACTACTAATCCGCTTTCCCGTCTTGTATTTCGAATTATTACTACTTAAGATAGCATAAGCCATCCGGTCTGTCAAACTGGGAAGCCGGTTCTCCAGCCTGATACAAAAAGAAGCAGCATTTTTACTCTGCTGCCTCTTTATTTTCCATATGATGTTTCGGAAATTCCATAATGATCTCGGTTCCCTGTCCCGGCTCACTGTTCAGCCACAGCCTGCCGTTCAGAGTTTTTACCCCGTGCTTCACAATGGAAAGGCCAAGACCGGTTCCTCCGATTTCCTTGGAGTGACTTTTATCCACCCGGTAAAAACGCTCAAAGATGCGTTCCTGATCTTCTTTCGGAATACCGATTCCCGTATCCCGCACATTTACACGAACTACGTCTCCTTCATCCTTCAGCCGTACAAAAACTTCTCCACTCTGATGGTTATATTTGATAGCATTATCACAGACATTGTAGAGAACTTCTTCCATAATCGTCGGCACGGTTTCCAGCACGGTACTTCCACCTTCCATATACATATGCACTTCCTGCTTCCCGGCAGCTTCATGTAAGGTGGAAAAAATATCGTGAACCATACTGTAAAGATCCAGTTCTTCCCACTGATAGGGAAGGCCGCCTTCATCCAGACGGGAGATCCGGATCACATCCCCAACCAGACGGATCAGTCTCTGCGCTTCCTTATAGATGCGTCCTGCAAAAACCTTCACATCCTCATCCTTCACAAATCCGTCCTGCATGATCTCAGCAAATCCGGAAATGGAAGTCAGCGGCGTTTTCAGTTCATGGGAAACATTGGCGGAAAATTCTCTTCGCAGCTGTTCCCTTTCTACTTTTTCGGTTACGTCCACCAGAAGAATCACCGCACCTTCTGTCTTGTTTTCTCTTATGACAGGGTTGGCGATCACCTGGATATCACTGCCATCCAGCCGAAGGATCTTGTCCTCATGATTTCCTTCAAGAACCTGCTCCACAACGCCCCGGAATTCCTCGGAACGATTCAGAAGATATACGCTTTCCCCGGTTCTGATCTCGTTTACTTTAAGAAGCTTCCCGACACTGGAGTTTCCGGAAAGTACCATGGTATAACGGTCGATCACAAGAAGACCTTCCTGCATGTTCTCCGTAATAATAGAGAACTCTTTCTGCTGCCTTCTGGCTGCCTCAAGCTGCAGACGGATCTGACGGTTCTGGCGGTAGATCTTGCTGATAAGAGGTTCCACCTCTTCATACACATTGATCTCCTCCGGATGTTCCAGATCCAGGTTGTTGAGAGGTTCCACCACCCTGCCGGAAAGTCTGGAGGCAAATACCGCAGAAAGAACAAGGATCAGAAACAGCACGCCCAAAAGAGACGGCACCAGCTGCCAGACAAGTGCAAGCGCCGAGTCCTGAGTGCCGGAAACACGAAGGACATTGCCATTTTCCAGACGTATTGCATAGTATATGGTCTTTTTGGAAAGTGTGGAAGACATTCTCTCATCTTCGCCCTCTCCGGTAAGCTCTGCCTCCCGGATTTCTTTTCTGTGGCCGTGATTTTCCATGCTTTCCACATCAGCCTCATTATCATAGAGGACTTTTCCACTTTCATCCACATAGGTGATCCTGGAATCCACATTATTCAGCTGATCCAGATAATCTGTCCCTGCTGCTTCTACTCCTCTGGAAATATAAGCCGCTTCTTTTTTCAACTCATTCATCAGCTGGTGCTGAAAGGAATGAGAAAGGATTCCAATGACAAATGCCAGTCCCAGCACAGTAACCATGGTTGAGACCAGCATAATATACTTAAATATTTTTTTACTCAAAATGATCATTCTCCGGTAAGATAATTGTCGGTGTGACTGGCACTGTTTCTATGGACTCCCGTGATGGAGTATTCTACCCACTCCGCAATGTTTACAGCATGATCACCGATACGTTCAAAATACTTCGCAGCCATAAGAATGTCAAGCCCCAATCTTGCATCCGGGTTTCCGCTGCTTAAGATCTCAACCAGTTTTTCCTTGATCTCATTAAACGCATTATCTACCTTGTCATCATCATCGATCACCTGTCTGCAGAGTTCCAGGTCACCTTTTACAAAGGCATCAATGCTTTCTGTTACCATACGGACTGTATCCTCGGCCATCTTGCGGATGTTGATGTTTTTTCCGGTAACTGCTTTGTCCTCGATATGCTTGGAAAGATCCGCAATATCTGCTGCCTGATCACCGATGCGTTCCATATCGGAGATCATCTTCAGCGCTGCGGAAATGGATCTCAGATCTCCGGCTACCGGATGCTCATGAAGAAGAAGCTTCATGCAGAGATTTTCAATCTCTCTTTCCTGTGCATCGATCTCTTTTTCCGTCTCAAAGATCTTGCCAATGAGAGTCATCCCGCCTTCACCCTGAATAGCTTTGGCAGAAAGTGAAATTGCTTTTTCGCAGAGACTTCCCATGGTGATCAGTTCCACGTGAAGCTCTTCCAGCTGTCTTACAAAACGTTCTGACATAATATCAACCAAACCTTCCTGTAATATAATCCTCGGTACGCTTGTCTGCCGGCATGGAGAACAGTTTGTCGGTATCCGCAAATTCCACAACCTCACCCAGAAGGAAGAATGCTGTTTTATCGGAAATACGGGTTGCCTGCTGCATGTTATGTGTGACCATGACGATCGTATAGTCTTTTTTCAGTTCTACTGCCAGATCCTCGATCTTGGATGTGGAGATCGGGTCCAGAGCAGATGTGGGCTCATCCATCAGAAGTACTTCCGGCTGTACGGCAAGGGCACGTGCAATACAGAGACGCTGCTGCTGTCCACCGGACATACCGAGAGCACTTTTTTTTAGGCGATCCTTCACCTCATCCCAGATGGCTGCGTCACGGAGAGATTTTTCCACAATATCATCCAGTTTCGCTTTGGAACGGATGCCGTGGGTTCTTGGTCCATATGCGATATTATCATAAATGCTCATCGGGAACGGATTGGGCTTCTGGAATACCATACCTACACGTTTACGGAGAAGGTTCACATCCATGTTTCCGTAGATATCCTCGCCGTCAAGCTCTACTTTTCCTGTAATTGTACATCCCTCTACAAGATCGTTCATACGGTTGAGGGATTTCAGAAGTGTGGATTTACCACAGCCGCTTGGTCCGATAAATGCTGTGATCTCTTTTTCCGGGATCTCCATATTGATTCCCTTCAGAGCATGAAAGTTTCCGTAATGGAGATTCATATTATCAATTGAAATTTTTGTATTTTCACTCATGATCGATCATTATCCTTTCGCAATTTTTCTGGCTACCAGACCGGACAGTCCGTTGATAACAAGTACAAATGCCAGAATGACTACTGCTGTTGCAGATGCCTGGTTTACATGAAGTCCCTCACTAGAAAGCACATACATGTGAAGTGCCAGGGTACGTCCGGAACCCATCAGGCTGTTTGGAACTGCCGCAACAGTACCGGAGGTATAAAGAAGTGCCGCTGTCTCACCTACCACACGTCCGATGGCCAGGATCACACCTGCCAGGATTCCGGGAACTGCGGAGGGAAGTACGATAGTAAAAATAGTACGGAGCTTGCCTGCTCCAAGTCCGAAGCTTGCCTCACGGTAAGAATCCGGAACGGATTTCAGCGCTTCCTCAGCGGTACGCATGATCAGGGGAAGTACCATGATCACCATGGTCAGGGCACCGGAAAGAAGAGACATGCCCCAGTGCAGCGCAGTTACAAAGAACAGCATACCGAACAGACCATATACGATGGATGGAATGCCGGAAAGTGTCTCTGCGGTAATACGGATCAGCTTTACAAAGCGGCTGCCTTTTTTTGCATATTCCACAAGGAAGATCGCTGCAAAAATTCCTACCGGAGCGGCAATCGCCAGAGATACCAGTGTCATGATCAGGGTATTGATCAGTGACGGGAGAAGGGAAACATTCTCTGAGGTATAGGTAAGGCTGAACAGACTTGCATTCAGATAAGGAATACCTTTTACAAGCACATAGCCGATCAGGAAGAACAGCAGTGCAAAAGTGATCACTGCTCCCAGCAATGTGAGGAATGCCAGGACTCCTGCGCCAGGATGTCTTGCATAAGACTTCAGCTGATCTCCTATGGTAAGTGTATTCCTTTTTTTCATGGTTGTTTCTACCGCAGGATCCGCGGCTACTGATACATTAGTTTGCATGCTCCGCCCTCCTGTTCAACAGTGAAAGACTTAAGTTGATGATCAGGATAAATACAAAGAGTACAACTCCTGTAGCGATCAGTGCTTCTCTGTGAAGGCCTGATGCATATCCCATCTCTGTTACGATGTTTGCAGTCATGGTACGGACACCCTGGAGAAGTCCCTTCGGCATACGTGGCTGGTTTCCGGCTACCATGATCACGGCCATGGTCTCACCGATGGCACGTCCGATCCCAAGGACAACGCCTGCCAGGATTCCGGACTTTGCTGCAGGAAGCATAACAAAGAAAATGCTTCTTTCTTTTGTTGCGCCAAGTGCAAGTGAGCCTTCATAGTAGCTTTCCGGAACGCTTCGTACTGCCGATTCCGTAACTCCGATGATGGTTGGAAGGATCATGATTCCCAGAAGGATACATGCTGCCAGCATACTGCTTCCGGTTCCTCCGAACAGCTGACGGATCAGTGGTACCAGGAGAACCAGGCCAAAATAACCATATACGATAGATGGAACACCTGCCATCAGTTCAATACCGGATTTCAGTGGTTTATAGATTTTTTTCGGGCAATATCTTGCCATAAATACAGAAGTAAAAAGTGCGATGGGCACTCCGATAATAATGGCTCCTGCTGTTACATAAATACTTGCCACGATCATTGGCAGGATTCCGAATTTATCATTGGTTGGCCGCCACTCTGTTCCGAAGAGGAATTTTAACGGTCCGATTTTTCCCATTGCCGGAAGGCCGTTTGCAAAAAGGAACACGCAGATCAGAAATACTGCAAGTACCGATGCACAAGCCGCAATGAGGAAAACGATCTTCATGACCTTTTCTCCTAAATGATTCATAAAACACCTTTCCTTTTGATACAGTGAGTTTCCACTGTCCTGATATATAACAGAGCGGCTTTCCTGACCTGGTCATGATTGCCGCTCTCTGTAAGATACTTCAATCGTTTTTTTTGCCTGGGAAAATTATTTGGTTACGTCTTCCCAGTCTGTGATGTCACCTGTGAAGATGGATTTTACCTGATCGCTTGAAAGCTCCTCAAGGTCATTGTCGTTGTTTACGATCACTGCGATACCATCTCTTGCGATCTCTGTAGCCTTGACACCTTTTGCTGTCTCTTCGTCTTTCAGATCACGGGATGCCATTCCGATATCACATACACCCTCTGTTGCGCTGTTGATTCCTGTTGTGGAGTCGCTGACCTGAACCTCAACGGTGATGCCTTTGTTTGTTTTCTGATATGCTTCTGCAAGCTTCTCCATTACAGGGCCTACAGAAGAAGATCCCATAACTACTACTTTACCTTTTGCATCGCCGGCTTTGTATGCTTCTGCTTTATCATCTACTTTGATGTAGCCTTCTTTTTCGATGATGTCCTGTCCGTCAGAGCTCATGATGTAGTTGATGAAATCCTGTGCTGCATCGCTGAGCTTGTCGCCTGTTACGATGTTGAACGGACGTGCTACCTTGTATGTATCGTCTGCAACGTTCTCTGCTGTTGCCTCTGCTCCGTCGATCTTTACTGCTTTTACTGTATCGTTGAGGGAACCAAGGGATACATATCCGATAGAGTTCTCATCGCCTGCTACTGTGGTAAGCATTACATCTGTGTTGTTTGTGATGCTTGCTTCCTGTGTTGTCATATCTACTTTCTCGCCGTCTTTTTCTTCTTCGATTCCAAACAGCTCTACGAATGCTCCTCGTGTTCCGGAACCGTCCTCACGGGAAATTACATCGATCGCTCCGGATGGTGCTGCCATTACGACTGTTCCCATTACTGTAGTTCCGATCAGTGCTGCTGTTAAAATACCTGCGATTCTTTTTTTCATGATTTTTTTCTCCTCGTTTCTATGATCATTTTTGTTTGCTTACTGCTTAAGTACAGGTGTTATTATAGGAACGGAAGGTAAAATATAAAATCGCGGTTTTGTAAAATATTGGTAAAGAAATAAAAAGAAGCGGATATATGTAATAAAAAAAGCTGCTCGCGCAGCTTTTTTTATATCACGTATTCATCCGCCTTCACGGCCTGCCAGTTCATCAGGTCTTCCAGCGTTATATTGTCTACCACACCTTTGATAGCATCGTCCAGTTTTTTCCAGAGGATCTGTGTAACACAGTTTTCCTCCCGTTCGCAGATGGCCCCGTTGTCGTCCAGACATTCCACAGGGGAAAGACTTCCTTCTGTGAGGCGGAGAATCATGCCGATGGTGTATTTATCCGGTGTCTGCTGCAGTGCATAGCCGCCCTGAGGGCCGCGGACGCTGCGGACAAAACCAGCTTTGTTCAGGATGGAAATGATCTGCTCCAGATATTTGTCGGAGATCTCCTGGCGTTTGGCTACGTCCTTCAGACGGATAGGCTTGCCTGTATAGTTTGTGGCAAGATCCAGCATCAGTCTCACCGCATATCTTCCTCTTGTAGAAATCCTCATGTAATATTTACCTCCAATACTTCAATTCTTATCTTTGTAAACTTTATTCTGTATATTCTTAATAGGTTTTATTCGTTTTCTTTATTATACCCGAAAAAACTACGGGATACAATGGAATTAAGAACAAAACCGGCGCTCCGGCAGCCTGCTTGGACAGGCATTCAGGAGCGCCGTAAATAATTCCGCAGAAGTACGCTTCGGGGCAAAAGAAGCGGTCTTCGGATCGATTATTTTGTAAACAGTGGTGTGGAGTAGTAACGGTCTCCACTGTCCGGAAGAAGTGCTACGATCACTTTCCCCTTGTTCTCCGGGCGTTTTGCAAGCTGGATCGCAGCATAGAGAGCTGCACCGGAAGAAATTCCTGTAAGGATTCCCTCTTTCTTGGTGAGGAGTTTGGATGTCTCAAATGCATCCTCATTTTCTACTGCGATGATCTCATCATAAACCTTGGTGTCAAGTGTATCCGGAACAAATCCTGCGCCGATACCCTGAATCTTATGCGGGCCTGCTTTTCCCTCGGAAAGTACAGGAGATGTTGCAGGCTCAACAGCTACTACTTTCACGTTCGGATTCTGGCTCTTCAGATACTCACCTGTACCTGTGATTGTTCCGCCTGTACCAACACCAGCTACGAAGATATCTACCTTTCCGTCTGTGTCGTTCCAGATCTCAGGACCTGTAGTTGCTGCATGTGCCTTCGGGTTGGCCGGGTTCTCAAACTGTCCTGGGATAAAGCTTCCCGGGATCTCTTTGGCAAGTTCTTCTGCCTTGGCAATGGCACCTTTCATTCCTTTAGCTCCATCTGTCAGAACTACCTCTGCGCCGTATGCTTTCAGGATGTTTCTTCTCTCAACACTCATGGTTTCCGGCATGGTGAGGATTGTCTTATATCCCTTGGCAGCTGCGATAGCTGCAAGTCCGATTCCTGTGTTACCGGATGTTGGCTCGATGATGGTTGCGCCTGGTTTCAGAACGCCTTTCTGCTCTGCATCCTCGATCATTGCCTTACCGATTCTGTCCTTAACGCTTCCTGCCGGGTTAAAATACTCAAGCTTGGCAAGAATGGTAGCCTCAAGTCCTTCAGCCTTCTCTACGTTCTTTACCTCTACAAGCGGTGTGTTTCCGATCAGTTCCAGTGCGCTTCCGTAAATTTTACCCATGGTGATATCCTCCTTAATTCCCTATCTCTATTTCCCTATTTCCTAGTAACTATATATGTTTTCTGTGATTTGATTGAATTATATCATAGTACAGGGATTTGTCAATACATTTCAGATAAAAAAACGCAGGAATTTTTCTCCAGAAAAATCCTGCGTTTCGTACTGTTTCATTTATTCTGTTTTTGTAATTTTCCCAAGCAGACGCATCATCTCATCCACGTCCAGCGGCTTCGCCAGAAAGCCATCCATCCCTGCTTCCTGTGCCTTTCGTCTGTCTTCATCATAGGCATTGGCAGTCATGGCAATGATCGGGATCTCAGCTCTCGAATCGTCCAAATCCCGGATCCTCTGTGTTGCCGTGTAACCATCCATATTTGGCATCTGGACATCCATCAGGATCACATCATAATAGTTCTCCGGCATTTTTTTCAGTTCTTCAATACACTGAAGGCCATCTTCCACCCGTTTCACTTCTATCCCAGCTTCGACCAGAACAGTCTCCGCAATTTCCGCATTCAGATCATTATCCTCCGCAAGAAGAATCCGTTTTCCTTTCAGCTTCTCTGTAATATCCGGAATATTCTGTTTCTCTTTTTCCCGAACCTGGTTTTCTAAACTGACAGGAAAAGAAAATTTCATAATAAAGCGGGTGCCTTTTCCCTCTTCACTTTCTACTTCGATGGTTCCACCCATCCGGTCAACCAGAGATTTTACGATTGGAAGTCCAAGTCCTGTGCCTGCAACTCTGGTTTCCGTAGAAGTATGTTCCCTGGAAAATTCCTCAAAGATATGTGGAAGATAATCCTGGCTCATTCCAATCCCGTTATCTTCTACAACAACTTTATAGTTTGCGTTTTTCTCATCCTCAGAATCCAGCTCATCAATGGATACTGTGATCTTTCCATGAGGATTGGTATACTTGATGGAATTGCTGACAACATTCAGAATAATTTCCTCCATCTTTGTTTTATCACACAGGATCTGATCGTGGACCACATTCAGGCTGCACTGATATTCCAGAGATTTTTTTGTAAGGGATGATTCAAAAACGGTGTTCATGGCTTCCACCATTTCACGGATATTTACACTTTCCGAACTTAGAGTGATCTTTCCACTTTCAATACGGGCCATTTCCAGAACCTGATTGATGATCGTCAGCAGAATATCGCTGGAAACCCTGATCTTTTTTATATAATCAAGAGATTTCTTTTCGTCATGAATGCTTTTTTCAAGGAGTCCGGAAAATCCTACGATGGCATTCATTGGTGTCCGGATGTCATGACTCATGTTAAAGAGAAATCTCGTCTTTGCCTCATTTGCTTTTCTGGCTTTTTCCGCGGACTTCCGGATTTCTTCTGTATACAGTTTTTCTCTCTGTTTTCTGTGAAGCATCAGATAACAGATCGCAGTGGCCAGAACCGCTATGCTTATAGCAACCAGAAAAACCAGTGCCTGCTGTTTCACGGTAACCCATCCGGTATGTGGAATAATCTCAAAATACCAGGTGTCATTTGGAACCTTACAGCTGATCTGTACAGCTCCTTTGTGAATCGCATCTCCACCCTGGGCGATGATGGTTTTCTTTCCGGAATTTCCGTCTTTTTTCCACATCTGATAACAGTAGGAAGCATCGGTAAGCTTATCCAGTTCCAGTTCTTCCAGAAATCGGTTCCAGTCAAGTACCAGGATTGAGAATCCCCAGAAGGATTTTTCCCCGGATTTATCTGTAATATAAATCGGTTCAAACAACAGTGAGCCAAGGCCTCCCTGATTCAGCTCATAAGGACCGGCTATGGTATACTGGCCGCTTTTCATTGCCAGATTCGCTTCATATTTACGGGCCGGATTATTTAGCATATCAATTCCAAAAGCTGCCTCATTTCCTTTCAGAGGATAAATATCCTTAACTACTCCGTCCGGTGCCTGTTCAATAACTTTTATAATTTGAGAATCATCGGAGATCATCTGCGACAGAGCCTGAAATTCTTTGCTGTCCATCTGATGTCCGGATCCAATTATATTCTGAAAGAATTCTGAAACATCAAGATATCGGTTAAGCTGTGATTTTATCCGGTTCACGGTTGTTTCCGCTGTAAAAGCAGCTCGCATTTTCTCTTCATTTACAGTATTCCTGTTGAGCAGCTGTCCACAGACGGATACTATAAAGAAGGAAATGATCCCCACGACCAGACAGTAGATCCTGATCTGTTTTGAAGTATTATCTTTTTTTATCATTTGATTTTTTTAACCTTCTCCTGCTCAGTGTAACGTTATGTCAAATGTATATTTTACCATCCTGCTATTTTATTTACAACAAAAAGAATCTCCCAAACAGCAGTGTTTTTGTCTGCTGCTGTTCAGAAGATTTCTTTTTACTGGATTATTCTTTTATTATCTGGCGGATTCGGTTAATGTAATATCTCCGTCGCTGCTGTTTACATTTAAAGTCGGTGCGGAAGCGCCCACTTTGTTCTCATAAACCGAGAGGTCTTCCTCATTGCTGGATTTTCCCCGGGAAAGATCTCTGGTATCCACATCCCCATCTGTGGTTTTCAGATAAATGTTGGTTTTATCCACGTTGCCATTTTTCATTTGTATGGAAACATCTCCGTTGGAGTTAGTGATTTCCATATCTCCGTTAAAACTGCTGTTGCCCATCTGAAGCTCACCATCATCAAGAGCAATCTGGCCATCTGTAAGATCTGCTTTTTTTATGCTCACATCCCCGTTTTCAGATTTCAGCTGCATGTTATCCGTGCATTGCAGCTCTTTTACATCCATATCTCCGTCGCCAAGCTTTGCTTCAAATTTTTCAAACACACCTTTATCCAGCATCAGATCTCCATCGGAAAGTTTCGCTGTCATTTTTTCACATAAAAGCTGATCGGCAGTAAGATCTCCGTCCGAAAGCTGAATCTCCGTATCCAGAAGCTGCGCTTTCTCCGGCACATAGAGAATCACTGTATTTACCGCATCTTCTTTCCGGGTTTGCTCTATATGTGTCCGAAAGACTCCCAGATCATATGTTATAAAATAACCTCCCGTTCCTCCTTCAGACTCCTTAAGTGTAAGTTCTCCGTCTTTATCCTCCCAGGTCAGGGGAGCTTTCTTTCCATTTTTCTCAAGTTTATATTCCATATAATAATAGTCATCATCCGAAGTCCGGATGTCCAGGTCAAGATTCTCAAAATCTACATTCAGTTTTGTAAAATCGTCAATCTGCTCTTTTTTCATAACTGCAAGGTTTTTATGAGCGGAAGAATTTCCTCCGGATACATACACATGATCTGAAGCATATGTGAAATCTTTTCCCCCGGCAAAATATCCTGCTGTAGAAAGAACGACTCCCGCCACACAGAGCGCTGCGCCTGTCATCAATGCTGTTTTTGCGATCTTATTCATTTCTTTGCACCTTCTTTCTTACAAATCGGTTTACCAGACGTCCGATTCCTGTTGCACACCATTTACAGATATATATGGTAAGCACTCCGACCAGGATTCCGGCTCCTGCCATAAGAAATCCTCCACCAACCATCATGCAGGCTGCTGCCACAGATTTCAGAATCAGTGTGGCTCCAAAACCGGCTACCATGATTCCTCCGGCTATGGTTGCGATGCTGGCCACACCCAGAGAAAAGATCACGGATGCGATCACAACTACTACGGCAAACAATACTGCCAGCGCACTGAACATAAGTGCCAGACTTACCGGTGACGCACAGAGGACAAGAATTGCAAGGAGGATGATCTTACCCGGAGAACGTTTCTTCTTTGTGGAATCACTGGTTGAAGCAGCTCCATTCTGTCCTGCTGCACTCCGTTGGTTGCCGGAACCTTCTGCCGGCAGTTCCGTCTCTTTTTCTCCGGTACTGTCTTTCCCATCTCCCACACTCTCCTGCAGAAGATTCAGAAGCAGTTCCCTGGCTGCTTCCTTCGGCTCGCCAAGTTCCTCCATTACCTGCTGCTCATTCTCCGGGCCTGCCTCATCGAAGTATTCCGAAAAATACTCAATGGCATTCTCATAATCTTCTTTCGGAAGCCGCTTCAGATATTTCCTGAGTTGCTCCATATACTCTTTCCTCGTCATTTTCGAAGTCTCCCTTCCACAATATCATCTATAGTATCGCGGTATTCTCTCCACTCTTTCCTCAGATATTCCAGATGACTGCGTCCTTCCTCTGTGATGGAATAATACTTGCGCTTCCTTCCCTGGAACTCCTCGGAATAAGTTGTCAGATATCCACCTGTCTCCAGCTTCCTCAAAATAGGATACAGAGTTGATTCCTTAATCGATGCTACCATCTTCACAGTCTGACTGATCTCATATCCGTAGGAATCCTGCTGTTCCACAACAGAGAGGATCAGGCATTCCGTCAGCACAGCTGACACCGGATAGTAATACATACGCTCACCCCTTTATGTAATTATTTTATATATAAAATTTT
>ERZ779889.1216-NODE-1216-length-26896-cov-4.103908_pt1 | contig 26896 bp, 20 predicted proteins | sample MGYA00511030_ERZ779889 | MGnify/ENA primary metagenome ERZ779889 (study PRJEB29588, sample SAMEA2160616) | human gut metagenome | biome: human gut; feature: human-associated habitat; material: faeces | place: Denmark | collected 2008/2010 ...
AATCTGTAATACGACCATCATCAAGAATTTGAAGTAACACATTGAATACATCTGACTCACATTGCGGGAGTGCAGCCGGGAGGGGACGGCCGCGATGTCCTTGTTATGAGCGGTCTGCCCGAGACGGTTATGGACAAATATCCCCTGCTGCGGGAGCGTTTTGAACAGAGTCCCCTCATCCGCGGGGTGACTACCTCTTTCCAGTTGCCGGGGGATGCGATACGGGATCATGTCAGCGTGCGGTGCGGAGGCTCGCCGGACTGGGTGCAGGTGCCTGTGATGGTTGCTGGAGACGGATTCCTCCGCTTCTACGGCATACCGCTCATAGCCGGCCGGGATTTCTCTCCGCTCAGGCGCGGGGTGGCTCAGGAGCAGGAGATGCTGAGGCAGTTCTTTATCTCCCGCGAGGCGTCTGGCAGCGGCGAGGAATATATCGTCAACCGCAAGGCCCTGGCGCTTCTCGGATTCAGCACACCGGAGGAGGCCATAGGGCAGCCTCTGAATATCCGGCAGGGAACCTTGGACTACATCGACAGCGGGGTGATTGTCGGAGTCGCGGAGGACTATGGCTACACCGGGGCATTCGAGGAGGCTCCCCCGCTCATCATGCTGCACCGCAGTCTCTTCCAGTTCTGCCTGATGGTCCGTATTGACGCATCCAGTCCGGACGGGGCGATGCAGGCTGTTGAGGAGGCGTGGGACGAGGTGTATCCTGACCGTCAGAGCAATTTCGTTCCTCTCAGCGACATTTATGGCTCGTTGTACCGCAACGAGATGAATGCCAAAAAGTTAGTGCTGGTATTTACTTTCCTGTGCTTCCTTATAGCCGACCTCGGGCTGATTATCTTCATGGCCTTTATCATCCGCCGGCGGACCAAGGAGATAGCCGTCCGGAAAGTGAACGGGGCCACGGCCGGTCTGATTGTCCGGATGCTCAATACCAACTTCGTCCGCTATATCGCAGTGGCCTTTGTAATAGCGGTACCGGTCTCGTGGCTGATTCTGCACAACTGGCTGCGGCGTTTCGCCTACAGGACCGGTATCGACTGGTGGATATTCGCCGTCTCAGGTGCGGCGGTGCTGTTCATATCCCTGCTGTCGGTCTCCCTCCAGAGCTGGCGTGCGGCGACCGTTAATCCTGCCAATGGACTTCGCAAATAGAAGCGGAAGCATTCTGGATATACCTCATGAATTGTCACTAACAACACGTATAAACATGGATAGGAAACACATTCTCAGCAGTTTTATCATGGTTGCGGCCTTTTCTGTACACGTATTTTCCGCTCAGGCCCAAACTACATGGTTCTGGCCGATAAAAGGTCAGGAGACCGGACAGGGAGTGATCTGTGCTCCACAACAGTATGTCGGGGAGGAATTTAATTTTGGAAATCTTATCGTAGCTGCGCCCGAGGGTACCGATGTGCTGTGCCCTGCCGATGGAGTGGTGCTTAATTTCGGAGTCGGATATGAAAAATCGCTTCATGAATCCGTCTCCTTTCATGCCGGCTCGGATAATTTCGACTCAATGCTCGGAGAGCTTGAAGAGGCCGGGGAGCTCAAGGATCTGCCCGTTCCGACCAGATATGTGGGAGGGGATATATTCATACGGCTGGAAGACGGCAGGATGATATTCATTTCCGGTCTTACCGGCGGTATCCCGATGAAGACCGGAATGAGAGTCAGCAAGGGGGAGGTCATAGGCAGGGTCGGCTATGCGTATCATAAGATAGACAGGCCGCACATTATATTGTCTGTCACCGGCAGGACGGGGCGGCCTGATGACCCTATGGCACCGTTCGGAATCCCGACTACTTTCCTGGAGCCTGAGGAGATGACAACTCCGGAGTTTCTGACTGAGGAACAGGCCGTTGAGGACATATCGGTGCTGATGGATGCGTACCGGGAACTTTTCCCGTCCATGGATGAGATAGTGACCCCGGCGCAGTTTGAGACTTTCAGGACCGGCGCCCTCAATGCGGTGAGAGGAGGCGTCAGTTATCCGGATTTTTACGATATTGTCTACAGTTCCTCCACTTCCAGACTTATGCACGATTCGCATATAAGGCTCAGGACGCCGAATCCTAAGATTGATATTACGGCTCAGAAGTATGTCCCGAACATCATTCACGGGATACTTGGAGATACCGTATTTGTCCGTCATGCATCGGAGAGTTACAAGCAGCATGTGGGTAAGAAAATCGTATCCATAGACGGAATTCCGTCAGCTGAAATATGCCGTAGGAGCATGGATATGGTCTCAGGGTATGACGGCTGTAACCGGAGTGTCGTGGACAGGTTGTTGCTGGTCAAGTATTGGTATCTCTACGGCAGCGTGGACAGACCGAGGACGACGACAGTGGTCTTAGAGGACGGCACGGTCATCGAGGATGAATGGGTCGGGCAAGAGGAGGCAGGGGTGTATTATCCTCAGTTGGAGAAGAGTACCGCACAATACAGGCGGATGGCTGCGAGCGCCTCCGGGAAATACGGTTTCGGGATGCTTGACGACCGTACGGTGCTGTTCCGTCTCGGCTCATTTGACTTGACGGATGTAGACCTGGTGAGTATAGCGGACTCCCTGGCGCGTTATCAGGATGTGCCGAATATGATAATCGATGTCAGGTACAATGCCGGAGGTGAGGATGTGGCGGTCAGGAAAGTCGCCTCGTATTTTCTCAACAGGCCATCCGTGGATACTGACTCTTACCGTATGGTGAATGATACGGTCTTCAGCAGTCTGAGGTATTCCGTGAACTACTCGGATAGGGCTGTTTTCAGCGGCTATGAGCGTGTGGACGGCCGCAGTGGCTTTTACTCTTATGACGACTGCGGCGTAATTATACCGGATACATGCGTTAGCTATAAGGGCCGTCTGTATATTCTGGCAGATGAGACGTCAAATTCCGCGGCTGCGCTTTTCCCGTCTATATTGTCCAGAAATCATCGTGCCGTGACAGTCGGCCGTGAGACCGGCTCGGGTTATCACTATATGACGGCCTATGACTATGCCCGCATCATGCTGCCCAATTCTAAGATTATGGTGCAGATACCTGTCGTCAAATGTGTTCTGGACGAAACTGTGACCGGGCGTTATCCGGCCGGGCGCGGCCTGCTGCCGGATTACGAGGTGCCGCTGACTTATGAGGAGGTCTATACGAGTCCGACCGACCCTGTCCTGTCCCAAGCCCTTTCGCTCATCGCTCGGCAGTCATCCCGGACCGGTAATTTAGCGTCTGAATTAGGTATGGGTAAATAAATTTCGATAAACGTTAATGATTTGATTTATAGTGTATAAGGTGGCTGATAGGTGAGTTTTTGTATAAAAGCATTTGTATTATTATTATATTTGTGCATGGCTTGATGATTTTATTGTAAATCAAATATAAAATTTGTTTGAAAAACACAATAATATAAATGCTTTTCAATTCTCTGGATTTCGGAATCTTCCTTCCGGTGGTGGCCATCCTCTACTGGACGGTCTTCAACAGGCACGGCGTGCGGCTGCGCAATGCCTTCCTCTTAGTATGCAGCTGGTTCTTTTACGGGATGTGGGACTGGCGTTTCTTGGGCCTGTTGATTTTCAGCTCCACGACGGATTACGTTCTGGGACGGCTGATAGGCCGGGCTGCTGAGAGTCAAAAGAAAAAACGGAAGGCCCTGCTTGCTGTCAGTCTCGTGATCAACCTCGGAATACTCGGCTTTTTCAAGTATGCCAATTTCTTCATAGACAGCATAGACGGTCTGTTCACCGTCTTCGGCATGGACTTGTCCCTCAGCACCTTGAATATTATTCTGCCGGTGGGCATCAGTTTCTATACTTTCCAGTCGCTCAGTTACATCATTGACGTGTACCGAGGAAAGATAGGGCCGTCGAAGGATATCATCGCCTTTCTCACATTCATCAGTTTCTTCCCCCAGTTAGTGGCCGGTCCCATAGAGAGGGCCTCGCATCTGCTGCCTCAGTTCGACAGCCTGAAGAAGTTTGACTACCTCAGAATCCGGGAGGGTATCGTGGAGGTGTTCATCGGTCTGGTAAAGAAAATGGTGATAGCGGACAGGCTGGCCGTGTATGTAGACTCGGTCTTTCAGGATGCTGCGGCCGGCAGCAGTACGCAGATTATGGGGTGTCCGTCCGTGCTGGCACTGATGTTCTTCGCCTTCCAGCTCTATATCGACTTCTCGGCCTATTCCCAGATAGCGATAGGCACGGCAAAGATATTGGGCTTCAGCCTGAGTACCAACTTCCGTCGTCCTTACCTGAGCGGCTCGTTCAACAATTTCTGGGAACGCTGGCACATCTCGCTGTCCCAGTGGATGCGGGACTATATCTTCATCCCCCTCGGAGGCAGCCGTGAGGGCCGCTGGAGAACGGTGAGGAACCTGCTCGTCGTCTTCGCTGTCAGTGGTCTGTGGCACGGGGCCTCATGGAATTTCGTGATATGGGGTCTGCTCAACGGCCTGTTCGTGGTGCTGCTTGATCCCCTGCTGGCAAGGTTTAAGATAAAAGGAGTCTGGGCCTCCATCATCGTCTTCTGTATGTGGACGTTGTCCCTGGTCTTTTTCAGGGCCGAGGGCATCGGTGCGGCGTGGACGATGTTCGGCAGTCTTGGCCTGGGGCATCTGTCGCAGATAGCCGGTTTCGGTCTGGCATGGAACGAGATGACCTTCACCTTGATTATGCTTGCGGTGCTGATGTCTTTCGAGTATGCGGCCGAGCGAATGGAAAAAAGGGGAAAGAGCATCCTTGACCTCCTGGTTTTCAACCGTCCCGGCTGGTTCAGGTGGGCAGTCTACCTGCTGCTTGTATTCGCCATAATATTCTTCGGGGTATATGCCACGAACAATGACAACAGTTTTATCTATTTTCAATTTTAACGGATATGGGAGCAGATAGGAAAAACAATAAAGCGGGAAAGAAGGTGAAAGGCAATGCCAGAGAGTTGACGCTGAGGGCTCTGCTGCTGCGGGGGACGGTGCTGGCGGTCATTGTTCTGTGCGTGCTCATAGTCCTGGAGAAGAGGCGGATATTCGTCGAGGACAGCATGAACAACCATACGGAGTGGCGCTGGGACTGGTATTACCGTCTGAAGGAGTACAAAATGCCGGTGGATGTGCTGTTCGTGGGTAACTCCCACCTGCTCACCGGACTCAACCCATATGTGTTCATGGCCCAGAGCGGTATGAACGGCTTTATCTTAGGCTCATCAGGTGTAGGTGTGGCGGATCTCTACTATACCGTGGAGGAGGCATTGAAGATTCAGAAGCCGAAGCTGCTTGTGCTGGAGACGTATGCAATAAACGAGCTGGAGCCGCATGAGTTGGAGAAGGGTGCGCTGAATGACCAGATCAACAGTTTCAGGGCCCGTCGGGATACATGGTTGAAAATAAAGTCCACTCCGGCACTTTTCGACTATCACAACTGGCCGATAGCCTGGTGCGAGACATTCCGCAACCACAATTACATCTTTACGAAGCCGGACCAGCTGGGCCGGAATCTCAGGGGTGAGGGGCCTAAGCGCAGAGTCCGCAATGACTTTTACCTTGGACAGTTCGCCAGATTTTCGAAGGGTCTGTCGCAGACGACATTGGACAGGTATAAGGATGAGGGTGCTCCAGTGGACGGGGAGGACTATGTTATCAGCCGGAGTGCCGTGAGATATACCGGGAAGATAGCGGAGCTGTGCCGGGACAACGGTGTCCAGCTTGTCTTCCTGACTGTTCCGATGTATCCGGAGCATGTGGAGAACTATCAGGTCTGGAGGGACAGACTCGGGGAGCATATCAGCGGGCTCAGCCCTTACTGGCTGGACCTTCAGGCGGCTCAGATGACGGACTCCACACTGAGGTCTCTTTACACCCCGGCGGCATTCCAGGACACATATGCGGCCAACCAGCATCTGACCAACTACGGCATGGCGGTCACGGCCAATGTAGTAGCTCAGTACATCACCCGCACCGTGCCAGGCCTTCCCGACCGCAGGAACGACCCCCAGTGGCGTGCCCTCGTTTCCAAATTTCCCAAATAGCAGTCGCCTTTATAGGCGTAGGAGTGTGAGTATCCATTCGGTGATGTCGTCCAGCACTTCCGGGGAGATAGTGGTCTCGATGCTGCCGTATTCTGTTGGCATGCCTGTTGTGCAGGGCTGGAACAGGTGGTTGAGGCCGGGGTATTCCTTGAACTTGTTGAGAGGGCCATCTGGCAGATGTCTGCGGATGTGCTCTAAGTTGGCCGGCGGAACCTGCAGGTCGAGACTGCCGTTGAGGGCAAATACGGGGCATGTGGTTCGGGATATGTCCTGGACGGGGGTGGCTTGCAGGAAATACAGCATCCAGGGATTGTCTATCGTTTCCCAGACGGCTGCAAGATTGGCTTCGGAGCCGAACGGCATATTCTGCGCTTCGAGTGCGGTTATGAGGCTGTCCACCAGTGCCTCCGGACTGTCAGTAGCGTATCCTTCCATTTTCATTTTCAGCATGTCGGAGAGGACGCGGCTGTAGTTGTCGGCTGATGCGGAGGTGAATCCGGATTTGGTGAGTATCAGGCGGTTCTGCTCCACGAGGATGCTGTCGCCGCGCATTCCCGGGCCGGCCATGCTGATGATGAAGTCAGCCTCGTCTGCTGCACCTAACATGAATACTATCTGCCCGCCTTCGCTGTGCCCTATGGCTCCAACGGGGCCGAAATCTCCGAGGCTCCGAAGATATCTGATGCCTGCGAGAGCGTCCTGCATATTGGTCTCAGTGGTGATTTCTACGGTGCCTCTTTCGGATTCTCCCATACCGCGGTCATCGTAGCGCAGGGAGGCTATGCCGTGACGGGCCAGCCAGTCGGCCAACACAAGAAACGGTTTGTGGTTGAATATCTCCTCATCCCGGTTCTGCGAGCCGCTGCCGGTGATCATCAGTACTGCGGGAATGTTGCCGGATTCCGAGCCATTGTCCTCATGGCCTGTCGGCCAGGTGAGTGTTCCGGCCATGACGGCTCCGTCCGCTCCGCTGGAGAATGTCACTTCCTCCGTCCGGTATGGATACGGTGGCTGCGGCTCCTGCGGCCGGTTCAGCAGCGGTATGCCTATCTGAAGATTCAGCGGGAACTGCATTCCCATCTGGGAGAAGGTCCCGTGGATTTCCCCGGACGGCTTGCTTCCCTCAGCCGCCTCCGCCATTACCAACCTGCCCTGATAGGCCGCTCCGAGCATCGGTATTGTCACCGAAACGGAGTCGTTGTCCAGCAGCGCGATTTCTCCGGGTATGCCCTCGGCGCCCTGGTCCGGACTGTCGAGGAAGAAATGTGTCTTTCCAAGCGAGTCCACGGTAAAATGCAATACCAGTGTGAGGCTGTTTCCTCCGGCTTTCAGCTTGCCGTTCCATGAGCCCAAGAGCCTGCTCTGCTGGGCATTGGCTGTGGATAAGAGTGTGATGAAGGTTGATAGGATGCAGAGGAATCGTTTCATGACGGTCAGGATTATCAGTTTTTGCAAAAATACGAATTTTTTACGCATTCTGACGGTGCCTTAGGTACCTCAGAGATACAATGAGGAATATTTTATTCCTGGCTTCTGCTTTTACATGGAGTGTCCGGTAAAAAACGAGCAACAGCTAGGAGTTGACGATGGCCATCGTTATCAAAAATAAGTCTGTCATAGTTCCATGTGTTAATGAATCTCCTGCAAATTTATAAATAAAATAGATAGAAAATAGATATTTGTTTTTAAATTTGTTCAAAAATTTATATAAAATCATGAATAAAACACGTTGTTTCCTATCGCTTGTTGTAGCCGTGCTGCTGGCCTCATGTGCGGCCAGGACCGGAATGCCCGAATTCTCCGTGTTCAATATGTCTGTTAGGAATGAGGCAGTGCAGGTACCTTCCGAAGTCCTGATCGATGATGTGTCTATAGTGAAACTGGATAATTCCGCCGGAGCTCCGGTCATAGGAATAATCGAGGATGTCCACGAGTCCGAGAACGCATACTACATCGTGTCGTCGGAGACGGTCTACGAGTACGCCAAGGACGGGAGTTTCGTCAGGCGTATCGGCGCGAAGGGCCGCGGTCCCGGGGAATATCTGAGCCCGCAGGGCATCGGAATGAGCGGTGGCCGGCTCTATGTGTTCGACTACAATACCCAGAATATCCTGACCTACGGGGAGGACGGCAGTTTCATCGGCAGTTCCAGCAAGTCGGCACTGATGAACTCGGGCATATACATCACCTCGTTTTTCTTCAGCGGGGGCGACATGATCCTGTATGCGTCCTCGAACTCTCCCGTGCAGGACATGCTGCGCTGGGATGCCGTCACTGACGAGCTGACCGCAGTCTCGGAGCGGAGCCGCGAGATGCTGCCGGAGGAGGTCGTAATGGGGGAGAACTACATTTTCGGAGACAGGGACAATCCATTTATCTACAATAATTTCAACGATACGGTATATATCCTGGATGGAGGCCGTCCCGTGCCTTCATTCCTCATGCGCCTGGGCAAATACCGCTTCGAGTACGGCGACCTGACCTTCGACGGACTGATGTCCTTGACCTCCAGCCGCCTGATTTTCAACTGGATTTCAGCTGCCGGAGAGAACGTCCTCATATCCTATTCAGTCAGTATCGGGGAGAAGAGTTTCCCTTACCTCGGCCTCTACAACACCCGCACCGGCGAATATTCCCAGAATGTGGAAATCACCGGTATCCCGGAGGACTTCGCCGCCATCACCCCTACGAAAAGGCTCTTCGAGGGCATGAAGGACGATGAGCTGCTGTCGGTACGGCCCGTATCGGATACAAGCGACGAGTATGTGATAATCAAATACCGATTCAAATGAGAAGACTTCTCCCGGTTTTGCTTTGTTGCGCGGTCCTGCTGTCCTGCAAGGATGAAGTAAAGTTCACGCAGATAGAAGTTGCTGAATATGCCTCAGGATATAAGCATGATTGGATAGTAGCTCTGGATGACAGGTACGATAAGTGGTTCAGGAGTTATTCTGCGGTAGTCCTGGATGATACGCGAGGTGGTGACGTGGCAGGATATCAGGCTGTTATGGGGCATGACGGGAATTTCCTGATGATTGTAGACGGAGAAATCCGCATATTCGATGCTGCGACAGGCATGGATGCGGGAAGAATCGTGCCGCAGGACGGAGGCAGGTATGTCTGCATGGACATGGATACCCTGAGCGGGATGCTGTATGCCCTGGATTCAGTTCATTCGAGGATAGACTGCGTAAGTCCCTCCGGCGGTTTGACCGGTTCTGTGCAGCTGGACGGGGGGCATGTCTACGAAAGGGCTGTGCTTATGGACAAAGGGACTTTGCTGGTGCTGGCATCCGGATTTTCTGGAAGAGAGACTTTTATAGTGGATCTCGCCGGCGGTCGGGTGTCTGCGCTGGATGTCCCCGCAGATGACGTGGTAAAACTCTCAGAGTCAGTGATGGACAGTTTGAGGAGCATGGGTCTTCCGTTATGGACGGTATGCAGGACCTGGGACGGAAATGTGCTGGTCAAACATCTTTTAGAGGATATCGTATACAGGTACGACAGGTCGGGAAGCACGCCGATGTATCAGGTGGCGGACGCCGGAGGCATCAAGTGCTCGAAAAGAGGACTGCGTTTGAAAGGAAGTAGGCAAACTTGGCTGACCGGTATGTGGCAGTTAGGGAACGGTCTGTGGATTCTGAGATATAAGGAGTATTGGAAAGGTCTTCGGCTCTGTGCGTATGCGATATGCAACAGTGATATGACTCTGTATAACAACACTATTGCCTACAACAGCTCGCGTATGTGGTGGACTGCCCCCGGTCTCAATGTCTACGATATCCGCCCGGAGGACATCATCACCGTCGGGCCAGGCGGACACCGTATCTACCGGCTGAAAGCCTACAGCAAGTCTGTGCACCTCCCCCGTCGATGCAGGAAGATCTCGGGCGCGGGGAGGTCATTCTGCGCATGTTTGATCTGAAGTAGCGGCAGACTTGCCTTGAGCCAGTTGGACTTGTTGAACCTGTTGTGCGTCGGGTTTCTGTCTGTTTTTGTTATATTTGTCTAAACTGTTAATATACAGCAAAGTAGCTTGAAATGTCAATTACAGACTGGATGTGAAATTCTTCAGTCTGTTCTGTTATATTTTGCTTATATGCCTGTTGCATAGGTTTTTATGGCAATTGCAGCGAAACAGACTCATTGCGGTAAAATGCTATGACGGCTTCCTGCCCTTGCCACAGTGCCTTCTGTAGCGGGTTCCGGGATAAAATTACGTCAACATGCCAACAGTCTGTTTTTGTCAATATGATGTAATATGTTGCACTTCAGGTATTTGTGCCGTGATGAGAATTTCAGACTGAAGGGGTGAGTCATCAGTCTGTTTGGTTATAATATGCTTATCTGATTGTTACATAGCTGTTTGTACTAATTGCAGCGAAACAGACTCGAACTTATCGCCGGTGCTGCCTCGTCGCCAGATTCTACGGGCAGCTGTGATAAGTCAATGGAGAGGTGTCCGCTCTGGTAGATAAATTCTGTACGCCTATGGGATATTTCATGCCGATATACTTTTGCTCCAATGACAAAGATAACAAAGATTCGGATTTGTTTAGTACTTTTGTGCTCCGTAAAGACAGAAATATGGCAGAAGAGATAATACTTGGAATTGAATCGTCGTGCGACGATACGTCGGCAGCGGTGCTGCGGGGCGAGACCCTGCTGTCCAATGTGATGGCCTCGCAGGAGGTACACCGCAGATACGGCGGGGTGGTGCCCGAGCTGGCATCCCGTGCCCATCAGCAGAATATAGTGCCGGTGGTCAGTCAGGCCCTTGACCAGGCCGGAGTGAAGCCGGAACAGATAGATGCGATAGCCTACACCCGCGGGCCGGGGCTTCTCGGCTCGCTGCTCGTGGGAGTGTCATTTGCCAAGGGCTTATCGCTCTCTACAGGCAAGCCTTTGGTGGATGTCAACCATCTGCAGGGGCATATCCTCTCGCATTTCATCCGGCAGGAGGACAAGCCCTACCCCCCCCCGACATTCCCTTTCCTGGCCCTGCTGGTCTCCGGCGGCCATTCCCAGATCGTGAGGGTGGACGACCCGCTGCACTTCGAGGTGTTGGGCCGGACGATAGACGACGCGGTGGGGGAGGCGTTCGACAAGTGCGCCAAACTGCTCGGCCTCGGATATCCAGGCGGTCCGATAGTGGACAAGCTGGCGGCCCAGGGCGACCCGGAGCGCTTCAAGTTCGCCAAGCCGCACGTGCCCGGGCTGGACTACAGTTTCAGCGGAGTGAAGACCTCCCTGCTGTATTTCGTGCGCGACCGTCTGAAAGAGGACCCCGACTTCATGCAGCACAATATGAACGATATCTGCGCCTCTTTCCAGAAGACCCTGATAGACGTGCTGATGGATAAGCTCCTGAAGGCCGTGAAGCAGACCGGTATAAAACAGGTGGCCATCGGCGGCGGAGTGTCGGCTACCTCCGGTCTGCGCAACCGTATCGCCTCCGAGGGAGAGAAGCGCGGCTGGACCACCTTTATCCCCGAATTCAAGTTCACCACTGACAACGCCGCGATGATAGCCGTGGCCGGTCTCTTCAAGTTCCGCGCCGGACTTACCGGAGGCCTTGATGCGGCACCAGTCTCCAGAGCTCTTGACTTCAAGTAAAAATGAAAGAGTTCGAGACTGCATTCCCGGCATCGTACAGCCCTTCTGAAGAGGATTTCAGGACAGCGGCTGCCAAGGCTGCGGGTGTTCCGGTAGGGAAAATAGCCGAGGTCCGGCTCCTACGCCGCTCCATTGACGCCCGCTCCCGCAATATCCTGCGCCGCTACCGGCTGGCCGCGTACCTGCAGGGGGAAGTGCCGCCGGAAACCGGCTCATATAACCTGAAGCAGGATGTCTCGCAGAAACCGCCGGTAATAGTCATCGGAGCGGGCCCTGCAGGACTTTTCGCCGCGCTCAGGCTCATCTGCGGCGGCCGCCGTCCGATAATTCTCGAGCGGGGCAGGAACGTCCACGAACGCAAATACGACATAGCCGCCATCTCCCGTACAGGCGGTCTCAACCCCGATTCCAACTACTGTTTCGGGGAGGGTGGGGCCGGAACATTCTCGGACGGCAAGCTCTATACCCGTTCCAACAAGCGGGGTGATGTCGGTGCTGTCCTGAAGACCTTTACAGACTTCGGCGCCGACCCCATGATCCGGATTGACGCCCATCCCCATATCGGCAGTGACCGTCTTCCCGCCATAGTCGAGGCCATGCGCCTTCATATAGAGGAATGCGGGGGACAATATCATTTCTCCTGCCGCGTCACCGACTTTCAGCAGACTCCCGGCGGAGGATGGAAGGTGCTCTGTGACAATGGCTCCGTCTTCGAGGCTCCGGAGGTGCTTCTGGCTACCGGCCATTCCGCTTCGGACATCTACAGACTATTTATCGGCAAGGGCTGGGCTGTGGAGGCCAAGGGTTTTGCACTCGGAGTCCGGGCCGAGCATCCGCAGGAACTGGTCGACCGGGCGCAGTATCACGGCCCGCGCATGCCCTGGCTGCCTGCCGCCGAATACTCTTTGGTGGAACAGGTGGACGGCCGAGGGGTATTCTCCTTCTGCATGTGTCCGGGAGGCATCCTCGTGCCTTCCTCGACCGAGCCGGGCACTGTGGTCACCAACGGCATGTCAAACTCGCAGCGCAATTCCCGCTGGGCCAACGCAGGTATCGTCACTTCCGTCGAACCGCAGGATGTTGTGGATTTTCTCTGCCGTCATGGCTCACGCCCGGCAGGCATCGGCAGTGAAGCAGGGGCTGCGGCGGCCATGCTGGACTTCCGTCACGAGGTGGAGCGCCGCTGCTATGCCGTCTCCGGCTCATTCCGTGCTCCGGCCCAGCGCATGACCGATTTTGTCAAAAGCCGCAAGGGCAAGTCCGTTGTCACGGCACTGCCCCGGACGTCCTATGCCCCGGGAGCATTTGCCTCAGACCTCAATGACGTGCTGCCCGACTTCGTCGCCGGCCGTCTGCGGAAGGCCTTCCCGGCATTCGACCGCAAGTTGCGCGGCTACTATACCTCTGAAGCCCTGCTCCTTGCGGTAGAGTCCCGTACTTCCTCTCCTGTGCGTCTTCCCCGTGACCCTCTGACCCTGCAGCACGTCAATCTTCCGAATCTCTATCCGTGCGGGGAGGGAGCCGGCTACTCAGGGGGCATCGTCTCCTCCGCCATCGACGGTATCCGCGCCGCCGAACATATTTGCAATTTCATTTCCTGTTAAAGTGAATTTGTGGGAATTATGCACGTGAGCGGACTGATTATGGGCGTCGGTGAGGAAGGCGGGGGAATAACTTGCGGAAACGGACCATGTAGGAGGTGATGCCGCCGCCGGCGATGACGAGTGTAACGGCGATGAGAATCATGACTATGCCGATGCTTTCACGCAGGGTCAAGCGTTCTCCGAATATCGTTATGCCGAAGATTATCGCGGTGACCGGCTCAAGGGCCCCGAGTATGGCCGTCGGAGTGGAGCCGATGTACTGTATCGCACTCGTCGTACACAGGAACGATATGGCCGTCGGGAATACGGCAAGGGCCAGTATATTGAACCACAGATACCATTTGTCCGGCGACGGCACAGTCAGCTCTACACCTGTCAGCAGTCTGATTATGAACAGTGTGACACCGAATACCAGTACGTAGAATGTGACAGTGAGCGTCGCTGTATGCTTTAGGGTGGTCTGATTGATACCTACGATGTATAGGGCGTATGTCAGGGCTGAGGCCAGGGCCAGCACTGTGCCGGTAAGGCTCAGTGTAGTCCCGTCGCTTCCTTTGTACAGCATGGATATGCCTCCTAAGGCCAGCAGCAGGCAGAGCCCGGTCATCATGGTGAGTTTCTCCTTGAATACCAAGGCCATGATCAAGGCGACCATTATCGGGTATACAAAGAGTATGGTAGATGCGATGCCGGCTTCCATGTAGCTGTAGCTTTGGAAGAGTGTCAGGGAGGAGATGGCGACCAGCAGTCCCATGGCAACGAGTGTCAGTGTCTCCTTTCGGTTGACTTTGAAAGACCGGCCTCTGGCTTTTATCATGACGGCAAGTATGGGGATGGCTGTCATGTATCGGAAAAACAGGACGGATTCGGGATTCATGCCGCCCTGATACAGCGGCAGGGCAAAGAGAGGGTTCATGCCGTAAGTGGCTGCGGCTATAGTGCCCAGTATATATCCTTTGGTCTTTGTATTCATAGACATTATTAAAATCAGGTCTGCAAAGTTACATCAATATCTTCTTTTTTGGAGAATAATCTCTGATTTCATATTTTTGCAGATTGTGACTAAATAGGAAAAATTATGTCTTGGTTCAGTAGGAAAAAACATGATTCGGAGGAAGTCCGTAAGGAGAAGGAGAGTCTGGACAGAGGGCTGGAAAAGACCAAAAGAGGACTTTTCGACCGTCTCTCCCGTGCGATAGCCGGCAAGTCCAAAGTGGACGACGATGTCCTGGACGGTATCGAGGATGCGCTTATTGCCTCTGATGTCGGAGTGGATACGACTCTGAAGATCATTGATATGCTGGAGGAGAGAGTGGCCAGGGACAAGTATATGAATACGGATGAGCTATACAGTATCCTTAAGGAGGAGATGATGTCCCTGCTGGATGTGGACGGCAAGGAGGAGGCTCCGGTGTTTGATTTTTCCAAGAAGCCATACGTGATAATGGTCGTGGGAGTGAACGGAGTGGGCAAGACCACCACTATCGGTAAGCTGGCCGCCAATCTGAAGGCATCCGGCAAGAAGGTCATGCTCGGTGCGGCGGATACGTTCAGGGCGGCGGCAGTCGACCAGCTTGTTATCTGGAGTGAGAGGGCAGGAGTGCCTATCGTGAAGCAGCAGATGGGCTCGGATCCCGCGTCTGTGGCGTATGACACGCTCAAGTCGGCCGTCGCCCAGGATATGGATGTGGTGCTCATAGACACGGCGGGCCGTCTGCACAACAAGATCAACCTGATGAACGAGTTGACCAAGATACGCAACGTCATGCGCAAGGTGGTGCCCGACGCTCCCCACGAGGTGCTTCTGGTGCTGGACGGCTCTACCGGGCAGAACGCTTTCGTGCAGGCCAAGGAATTCACCAAGGCTACGGACGTGACGGCCATGGCGGTTACGAAGCTGGACGGTACGGCCAAGGGCGGAGTAGTGCTGGGCATAGCGGACCAGTTCAATATCCCGGTCAAGTTTATCGGTGTGGGTGAGGGAATAGAGGATCTGCGGGTATTTGACAAGAAGACATTTGTGGACTCATTGTTTGACTAGAAAATTTAACGATATGAATATTTCATATAATTGGCTGAAAGAGTATGTCTCTTTCGATCTGTCTCCGGAAAAGGTAGCGGAGATACTGACTTTCATAGGTCTTGAGGTAGAGGAAATGGAAACAGTGGAGGACATTCCCGGCGGTCTGGAGGGAGTAGTGGTGGCGCAGGTCCTGGAATGCGTCCCTCATCCGGATTCGGACCATCTCCATGTTACAAAAGTACTGGTGTCTGAGGGCGCAGAGCCTCTGCAGGTGGTCTGTGGTGCCCCCAATGTGGCGGCAGGCCAGAAAGTGCTGCTGGCTACGGTCGGAACGTCCCTGCCCGCTCCTGACGGCACAAGGATAAAGATCAAGAAGTCCAAGATACGCGGAGTGGAGTCATTCGGTATGATATGCGCCGAGGACGAGCTCGGAATCGGCCAGTCCCACGACGGAATAATGGTGCTGGAGCCTGAAGCCAGAGTAGGGACGCCTGCAAGGGACTATCTGCATCTGGGCTCGGATACGGTGTTCTCTATCGGTCTTACTCCCAACAGGGTAGATGGGGCTTCCCACATAGGTGTGGCCAGGGATCTGTCGGCATATCTCAGGCTCAACGGACAGGGCGGAGAGATGACTCTGCCGGACGTATCTGCCTTCAAGGAGGGAGAGGGTGAGCCTATCCCCGTAGAGGTGCTCAGTCATGACGGTGCGCCCAGGTATATGGGCGTGACGCTGAAGGACATAAAGATCGCGCCTTCTCCGGAATGGCTGCAGAAAAAGCTTCTGGCAGTGGGTCTGAGGCCCATAAACAATGTGGTGGATATCACCAACTTTATCCTTATGGAGACCGGTCAGCCTCTTCATGCCTTCGACGCCTCTAAGATTGAAGGCGGCAAGGTGGTGGTGCGCCGTGCCGTGGATGGAGAAAAATTCGTCACTCTGGACGGGGTGGAACACACGCTTTCCTCAGAGGACCTGATGATATGCAATGCAGTCAGGCCCATGTGTATCGCCGGTGTCTTCGGCGGTCTGGATTCGGGCATCACCGACAGTACGGTTTCCGTATTTCTCGAGAGTGCATATTTCAATCCAACATCCATCCGCAGGACATCGAAGCGGCACGGAATAAAGACGGATGCGTCATTCCGGTATGAGCGCGGTGCGGATCCGGAGATTGTGCCTTATGCGGCCATGAGGGCAGCTTTGCTGATGCGGGAACTGGCCGGTGCCACTGTGGTGGGAAAGCTTCAGGAGGTATATCCGGAGAAGATTGACAGAAAGCGGGTGTCTCTGAACTTTGCCCGCATGGAGGCCCTTATCGGCAAGAAGATAGGTGCGGATACCATAATGAGTATACTCAAGTATATGGATTTCGGGATACTCTCATCGGATGCGGAAGGTGCGGAGGTCACGGTTCCATCATACAAGGTGGACGTGTACCGTGAGTGTGATGTCGTGGAGGAGGTCCTGCGTATATACGGTTACAACAATGTGGAGCTTCCTGACCGTATAGTATCGTCATACGACAATACGCCTAATCCTGATCCTGAGTCAGTAAGGGTAAAAATGTGCGACTTGCTCGCGGCCAACGGTTTCATGGAATGCATGAACAATTCTCTGACCAAGGCGGATTACTACAATGGCCTGAGGACCTATCCGAAGGAGAACCTGCCGATGGTGATCAATCCGCTCAGTTCGGATCTTAATGTGATGAGGCAGACTCTGCTGTTCAGCGGTCTGGAAGTGGTTGCTCACAATCTCAACCGTCAGGCCGGAGACCTGAGACTCTTCGAGATGGGCAATGTGTACCGCTACGAGCCTAAGGGTGAGGGCGACCCCGTCAACAATCTGGCCTCGTACAGCGAGCGGATGCATCTGGCTATGTTTATGGTCGGCAAGGGTACTCAGTATTGGAGAAATACTACGGGAGTGGGACACTTCTTTGCCCTGAAAGGATATGTGGAACTGCTGCTCAGGCGTATGGATATGGATATCAATGTCCTTGATTACGAGCCTGCGCCTGCGGACATCTTCTCTGAGGGTATGGTATGCAGGGTCCCTTCTTCAGGGAAGGTTCTGCTGATGTTCGGTACGGTAGCTTCGGCCCGTCTGCGTCAGTTCGATATCAAACAGCCTGTATTTGCGGCAGAGATAGACTGGCAGCTGCTGCTCAAGCACTATCTCAAGTCCAAGGTGCTGTACAAGGAGTTGCCGCTGTATCCTGAGGTGAAGCGGGATTTGGCTCTGCTGCTGGATGAGAATGTCACATTCGCCGATATCCGCAAGGCTGCGTTTGCCGCTGAGAGGAAGCTGCTGCGCAAGGTGGTGCTCTTCGATGTCTACAGAGGCGACAAGATACCTGCGGGAAAGAAGCAGTATGCAGTCAGCCTGACATTGCAGGACTATGACAAGACTCTGACGGACAAGAATGTAGAGCAGGCAGTCACTCGTATCCTCAATGCTTTGTCGCATCAGTTCGGTGCAGTTCTGCGCTGATTCTGAGCGGAAGAAATCATGGCATCAGGATGATGCTTTTGGCTATGGAAACTATTCCAATAATACCAATTGCACCGCCCGAAATGCATGTTAGGATGCGGAGCTGGCCGACAGTGATGCGGTCGCGGAATATACTGATCAGCCATGTTGTCAGAAACCATGTGCTACCGGAGCCGAGGGCGACGCCAGTCCATTCGCACAGCATGACGTCGACGTGGTAAGTGTCTATTCCTATAAAGGTAAACAGCCACAGCATGCACACCAGTGTGCCGGGGTTGGTTACTGATATCAGGAACCCGTTCAGGAATTCCTGAGTGCGTTTTGCCGTCCTGACGGCCTTGGAGCTCAGAATTTCAGGATTTCGGATTTTGTGCCGGCTGGCTATCAGGTTGATACCGGAGATGCTGATGATGAGGCCTCCTGCCAGCAGCACCCAGTGCTCATGTGCCTCTATGAATCCGCTGATGAATGAAAGGGCGAAGAGAGCCAGGGCAGAGTACAGAGTGTCGCTGGCAGTGCCGCCCAGGCCTACGGACAGCCCGGACCACCGTCCGCGTGCCAGAGTGCGCGGGATGCACAGCAGTCCGAGCGGTCCTACCGGTATGGAGACTATGATCCCGACAATCAAACCTTTGATCAGCCCTATAATCATATCGCAGTTTCTCTACAAAAGTAATGAAATATCCGCAGTTAAAGGGGAAAATTTAATTATATTTGTTGTTTGTAACAAATACGGACAGCAAATGGCTATGAATAAAAGGACAGCTATCTTTCCCGGATCTTTTGACCCGTTCACATTGGGACATATGGATGTGCTGCAGTCGGCTCTCAATCTGTTTGACAGAATATATGTGGCAGTGGGATACAATCACCTCAAGCACGGTTTCCTGTCACCTCAGACAAGAGTGCGCCTGATAAATGATGCCGTGCGTCCTTTGGCGGATGCCGGAGCAGATATAGAAGTCCTGTCATACACAGGTCTGACGGTAGATTTGTGCCGGGAAAAAGGAGCTGATTTCATAGTCCGCGGATTGAGAACTACTACCGATTTCGAGCTGGAGTCCGTCATAGCGCAGGCCAACCGCAAGATGAGCCCCGGGATAGTTACTGTCTTCATTCCGGCTTCCCATGCTTATTCATTTATCTCATCTACAGTGGTACGGGATGTTATCATCAACGGTGGGGATGCGGCACCGTTTTTGCCGTCCAATATAGATATAAACAAGTATATAGACTGACTATGAACAGAATAAAGATAGTAACCGGCTTTATGACACTCTGCCTGACACTCTGTGTGGTGACGGATATCCATGCCGCAGCCCAGACGGATACTCTATCAGGCGGCACCTCCATGACTCAGGAAGATATCAATATGGTAATGAGCGTCTTTGACGGTCTGCAGCCATACGAGATTATCGGCAAGGTGGACGGATTCATCATGACAGGAAAGGACGGTGAGGAGATTGCGCAGATAGCCTACTTTATGTATAGGTATTACCGTGATTCCAGGATAATGGGCTACGATGAGATTGCCATATACGTTGCGGACAATTATTTCCTTAACGGTAAATATAATCTACCGGACGAGGAGGCACGTCTGGAGATGAGACTTTTCGCGGATGCCAACAGGCGTTCGCTGATAGGGATGCGGGCATCCGTGATGACTATGCAGGACCCGGCAGGGAATGATATCAGGTTTCCGGAAGGTGAGCAGGATTATTCGATATTGTATTTTTACGATGACGAGTGCCCCGCCTGTCAGCGTATGACGCCCGCTCTCATGCAGTATCTGACCCGTTGTGACAAGGATATTAATTTTACTGTGTATATGGTGTATACCCAGGATGACAGAGAAAGGTGGATGGACTATGTCGCGAAAGTGATACATCCGTTCAACCTGCCGGACAATGTTACGCTTGTCAACCTGTGGGATCCGGAAATGAAGTCGGATTTCCTTACGGCCTATGGAGTCATATCCACGCCGAAGCTGTTTCTTGTCGACCGCAACGGAGTAATCATTGGCAGAGAGCTGACTCCGACGGCCTTGTCGCAGGTCGTAGAACTCAATGAGAGTCAGATGACGGCAACGGAGGAGCTGTTCGAGCAGATATTCCTGCCAATGGCCAATACTGCTGATACGACGGAGATAGTAGAGACTATTGACATGTTCTTTGAGGACAGCAAGGACAACCCGGACTTTTTCCATGAGATATTCTATGAGCTTTATCAGTATCTGAAAGCCAGCCCGAGTTATACTCTTCAGCAGGGTGCCGCATACCTGGCCAACAAATATATTGCCGGGATGCCGGAACTTTGGGAGACGGTTGAGTTTACAGACAAGGGGGTTAGCCACGGCAGTGTCATCAGGGCGGATTACCAGTCGGTTAAGGATTTCATTGACCAGACGGCCCTGGCTGTGCTGATGTTTTACCGCAATCCTTTGGATAAGCCGGTGACGGACTTGACGCTTAGGACATTGAACAACAAAAAGCAGTCCATATATGATCTGAAGGCCAGATATACGGTGCTTTATTTTTACGATATGAACTGTGCTTTATGCAATGCGGTGTCAGATGCTGTGGACAAGATTCAGCGCAGGTATGATCCATCTGAAGTGTGTGTCGCCGCCATCTATACGGGAAAGGACGGCAAGTGGAAGCGGTATGTAAAGGAGCAGGACCGTGCATGGGTTGATCTATGGGACAGAAAGCGGGAGTCCGGAATGTTCGACAAGTATGATCTGATGGACGTGCCGGCCATCTATCTGCTGGATGAGAATAAGGTGACGCTGGCAAAGGATATCAATCCGGATGTCCTTAGTGCGTTGCTGGAGTATTATCTTGCACCGGAGCAGGAATAGAGTATGTTTCAGGAACTGTTAAAGGGGCTTATAGTGGGAGTGTGTGCATCGGTGCCGCTGGGGCCGATAGGGGTGCTGTGCATACAGCGGACACTGAGCAAGGGACGTAATTCGGGCTTTATCACCGGGTTGGGCGCCGCTGTGTCCGATACCTTCTTCGCGGCGATAGCTCTGCTCAGTCTGTCTTTCGTTCAGCGTATCCTGTCGGACTATCAGGATATTGTCATGATAGTAGGAGGCTTGATAGTGGGGGCTTTCGGTGTGAAGCTCTTCATGACCAATCCTATAAAGCAGATTAAGCGGATAAAGTCCGGAGATAAGCGGTATTGGCAGGATTTCTTCTCGACCGTACTCATGACGGTGAGCAATCCGGGTGCATTTTTCCTTATGCTGGGGCTTTTCGCTTTCATAGGCATAGACGGTGGAGACGGCAACGGAGCATACAATATCATAGCCTCGGCCCTTGCCGGTGTGTTCATCGGGGCCACACTGTGGTGGTACGCCTTGTCCACATCTATCAACATGTTCAGGAACAGACTGCGTCTCAGGCAGCTAATAATGATAAACAGGGTTGCGGGGGTGGCGATAATGGTGCTCGGAGTGATTTCTATCTTCGAGGGCCTGTACCGGATTATCTTCGTACTGTGATCTGTATGGTAATGTTCCGCTTACCATACAATTGGGGTTTTTCCCTGCGATATCAGGTATTCGTTGGCTTTTGAGAAATGCCGGCAACCGAAGAAGGCTCCCCGTGCCAGTGGAGACGGGTGGGCGGCTTCCAGTACCAGATGTCTGCTGCTGTCTACCAGCGGCCTCTTGTTTCTGGCGTAATTGCCCCACAGCATGAAAACGAGTCCGTTCTTTTTATCGGATAGGGTCTTTATGACCGCATCGGTGAAAGTCTGCCAACCGATGTTGCTGTGCGAAGTCGGCGCTCCGGATCTTACTGTGAGGACGGAGTTCAGCAGGAATACGCCTTGTCTGGCCCATCTTTCCAGATTGCCGCTTGCAGGTATCGGCGAGCCGGTGTCAGTGTGGACCTCCTTGTAGATGTTCTGCAATGACGGAGGCAGAGCTACTCCGTCCTGAACCGAGAAAGACAGACCGTGGGCCTGCCCTGGGCCGTGATATGGGTCTTGCCCCAGGATGACTACTTTGACCTGATCGAACGGTGTAAGGCGGAATGCGTTGAAGATAAGCGGACCGGGAGGATAGATGGTCTTGCCTTCCCTTTTCTCCTGATGCAGGAAAGCGGCAATCCGGGAGAAGTATTCCTTGTCGAACTCTTCCCGAAGCACCGCTTTCCAGGATTCTTCTATTTTTACATCCATCAGCTGAAGATATATTTTAGCACTTCCGAGATATTGTCCACGTATACGAAGTCCAGACCTTTTATATATACTGGCTTGATATCCTTGATGTCCTTCTCATTCTCCTTGGACAGGATGATGGTGTGGATACCTGCCCGCTTTGCGGCCAGTATTTTCTCCTTGATGCCGCCTACGGGCAGAACCTTGCCCCTGAGAGTCATCTCGCCGGTCATCGCTATGCCGCTGCGGACCATTTTACCTGACAGTGCCGATGCCATGGAGCTTACCATCGTGATGCCGGCGGACGGTCCGTCCTTGGGTATCGCGCCTTCGGGGACATGGATATGGATGTCGTGCTTCATAATGTCTTCCGTGGTTAGACCTATCAGGTCAGGATGAGCCTTCAGGTACTGGAACGCTATCATTGCTGACTCTTTCATCACGTCACCCAGGTTTCCAGTAGTGGACAGCACGCCCTTGCCATCGCTTACTGAGCACTCTATGAACAGTATCTCGCCGCCGTTCTCAGTCCAGGCCAGTCCGGTTACGACTCCTGGGGCCTCATTGCCTTTCTGCAGGTCGTGGAAGTTGGTCGGCAGTCCCAGAAACTCGGAGACAATTTCCGGAGTGACGCTGATGCTCTTTGTCTCGCCCGTCGCTATTTTCCTGGCGGAGATTCTGGCTATTTTCGCGATCTGCCTGTCAAGGCCCCTGACTCCCGACTCGCGGGTGTATTCGTCGATTATCTTTTCGATAGCAGGCTTGGTGAACCTCACCTGGCTCTTTTGCAGACCGTGTGCCTCAAGCTGCTTGGGGATAAGATATCCCTGTGCGATGCATACTTTCTCCTCGGCCAGGTAGCCAGATACGGAAATCATCTCCATACGGTCCCGGAGAGCGGGATGTATGGTGCTTATATTGTTGGCAGTCGTGATGAACAGCACTTTCGACAGGTCGTAGTCGATATCCAGATAGTTGTCGTGGAACGCATTGTTCTGCTCCGGGTCCAGCACTTCCAGCAGTGCGTATGAGGGGTCTCCCTTGTAGTCCTGACTCACCTTGTCTATCTCGTCGAGGACAATTACCGGATTGGAGCTTCCGGCCCTGTTGATGCTCTGGAGTATACGGCCAGGCATGGCTCCTATGTAAGTCCTTCTGTGGCCCCTTATCTCCGACTCGTCGTGCAGACCGCCGAGAGAGATTCTCTGGTATTTTCTGCCCAGAGCCTTGGCTATGGACTTGCCGAGGGAGGTCTTGCCGACTCCCGGAGGACCGTACAGGCAGATGATGGGGGACTTCATGTCTCCTTTGAGTTTCAGTACTGCAAGGTACTCAATTATCCTTTCCTTGACAGTCTCCAGACCGTAGTGGTCTTTGTCCAGTACCTTCTGGGCGTGTTTGAGGTTCAGATTGTCCTTCGTTGTCTCGTCCCAGGGCAGATCCAGTATGAACTGGATGTACTGGTACTGGATATTGTAATCAGGAGAATTCGGGTTGGACCTCTCCAGTTTGCGCACCTCATTCTCAAAAGCCTTGGCGGCATATTCCGGCCATTTTTTCTTCTTGGCTTTCTGCCTGAGCTCGTCAATGTCCTGCGCCTCGTCCATACCGAGCTCTTCCTGAATGGTGCGCAGCTGGTTGTTCAGGTAGTATTCCCTCTGTTGCTGGTCCATCTCGGTGCGGACTTTTTTCTGAATGTCGTCTTTCAGCTTCAGTATCTCCACCTGGCGGTTGAGTATCTCCACCAGCTTCATGGCGCGGATCTTTATATTGCCTTCCTCCAGCAGTTTGATCTTCTCCATGGGGTCCTCCAGTTCCATGCTTGAGGCGATGAAGTTGATCAGGAACTCGTCGCCTTCAAGATTCTTGATGGCGAAAGATGCCTCCTGGGGCAGGTGCGGGGAGAGCTTGATGATATGAAGGGCCAGGTCCTTGACGGAACCAGTAAGAGATTTCATCTCCCTGTCGTTCTTCTTGGGCTGTATTTCTTCCAGATACTGGACCCTGGCGAACATATACGGCTCGGATGCCGTCTGCTCGATGGCTTTTAGTCTTTTCAGGCCCTGAAGGATGGCGGTGACAGTACCGTCCGGCATTTCGATTATCTTGATGATCCTGGCAAGCGTACCTATATTATATAGGTCTATCAGGGAAGGGTCTTCCACGTTCACATCCCTTTGGGAGATTGCACCCAGAATCTTGCCGGAGCCATAGACATCCCTGACCAGTTTTATGGATTTCTCCCTTCCTATGGATATGGGTGTAACCGTGGAGGGGAACAGCACCGCATTGCGCAGGGCAAGTATCGGCAGTGTCTCCGGCAACTCGCTGTCGTTCAACTTTTGTACGGAATCGATATTGACTACCGGGAGAATATTGACTTCTCCGATTCCCGCACTGAATACATCTTCTATTTTCTGTCTCATAATTTCTCAATTTAAGTTCTGTCAGTCGCAGAGTGCCATTCTGTCATATATGGTATCCCCATACTTGGGCAAAATAAGCAGTGTTAGTATTGTCAATCATTGTGCCAAAATCTTTTATGTAAAAAACTGCAATAATTTTTTGTATTTGTAAAAAATAAGAATACTTTTGCAGTCTGAATTTTGCAGAACTGATTACTAATAACATAAATATAACAAAAGATGACAAAAGCTGATATTGTAAATGAAGTAGCAAAGGCTACGGGACTTGAGAAACTCAGTGTACAGAGAGTAATTGTGGCTTTTATGGACACAGTCAAGGATTCTGTTTCCAAGGATAACAGCGTTTATCTTCGTGGATTCGGCAGCTTTACAGCCAAGAAGCGTGCTCAGAAGACAGCCCGCAACATCTCCAAGCAGAAAACAATTGTGATTCCCGAGCATTATATTCCTGCTTTCAAGCCTTCCAAGACTTTCCTTAATTTAGTTAAGACCAACATTAAAAAATAATTTTTGCTATGCCTAGCGGAAAAAAGAGAAAAAGACATAAAATGGCTACGCACAAACGTAAAAAACGTTTGCGCAAGAACAGACATAAAAAGAGATAGCGGCCATTATTAGCTACATTAAATCTAAAGCGTTGATGAACCGCTTTAGATTTTTTTTTAAGTAAACATGGATAGAAATCTGATAATAGATGTAAATTTAAAGGAGACTGTGATAGCTCTGCTTGAGGACCACCGTCTGGTGGAGCTCAACAAGGAGCAGAATACCGAGAGGGCATTTTCTTTGAGAGATGTGTACCTGGGGAAGGTAAAGAAGCTCATTCCCACGCTGAATGCAGCTTTCGTAGACATAGGGGACAAGAAAGACGCATTCGTCCATTATCTGGATCTGGGACTTAATTTCAAGGCATTTGACTACTTTGCCAAACAGATAAACCCTAACCGGGATTTCAAAACCTTTTTCTCAACGGTAGAAATTAATAATATTCTGGAGAAGGAGGGGAAGATAGAAAATGTACTCAAGCCGGGGCAGCCGATAATTGTGCAGATTGTAAAGGAGCCTATATCGACGAAGGGCTCCAGATTGACCGGAGAGATTTCCATCGCCGGGCGCAATCTGGTTCTACTTCCGTTCGGGGATAAGATAAGCGTGTCGCAGAAGATATCCTCCAAGGAGGAGAAGAAGCGTCTGGAACGTTTGATGTACAGTATACTGCCCGCCAATTACGGGGCGATAATCCGCACTGCGGCGGAAGGGAAGAATGCCGCTGTGCTGGATGCGGAACTGCGCCTGCTTGTCAGAAAATGGGAAGAGTCCTGGCCCAAGATGGCATCACGTAAGATGCCGCAGCTCCTTTTTAAGGAAAACAGCAAGACCACTACGATCCTCAGGGATCTGTTGAACGATACATTTACCAATATTTACGTCAATGACGAGGCCGTGTACCACGAGGTGCGCGAGTACATCTCTACCATATTGCCCGATCATGAGAAGATAGTCAAGCTTTATAAGGGACACGAGCCTATACTGGACCATTTCGATGTGACCAGGCAGATAAAGTCCTCTTTCGGGAAAGTAGTGCCTATGAGGCAGGGGGCGTATCTGGTCATAGAGCATACCGAGGCCATGCATGTTGTGGATGTCAACAGCGGAACCCGTGTCAAGACCGGGAAGGACCAGGAGCAGAATGCCTTCGATGTCAATTGCGTGGCGGCGGAGGAGATAGCCCGCCAGCTCAAGCTCAGGGATATGGGCGGAATCATCATTGTGGACTTCATCGACATGGATACCAATGAGCACAAGAATGCCCTGCACAAAAAGATGCAGGAGCTGATGGAGAGTGACAGGGCCAAGCACAATATTCTGCCTCTGACCAAGTTCGGCCTCATGCAGATAACCCGTCAGCGGGTCCGTCCGGCGACGGAGATAGAGACGATGGAGACCTGCCCTGCCTGCAACGGCACAGGAAAGATATCCTCCAGTATCCTCATTGACGAGAATATTGAAAGGCAGCTCGCCTATTATGTTAAGGAAAAAGGTGAGAAGTCCTTCCATCTTACGGTGAATCCCCTTGTGGAGGCATATCTGACCAAAGGCATGTTCAACTCCATAGTCAAGAAGTGGCGTAAAAAGTACGGGGTCGCCATATCCGTGTCCGCTTCGGAGGATATGGCAATACTTGATTTTGTTTGGGCAAAAAAAAATGGAGATAAATTGTCTTGAAAATCAGGTGTTTTAAAATTTAGTTAAAAAATTTTTTCAAAAAAGTTGCAAAAAAATTTGGTGAATAAAAAAAGTCACCATATCTTTGCACCCGCTTTCGGAAAGGAACAGTGATGAAGACAAAGTGAGGGACTCTGAAAGACACTAAAGTTGATTGAAATATTGAAGAACAAGTACAAGCAAAGTACCAAGAAAAGAGTAGCGTTAATTTCTTTGAAATTAGAGCAATGTCAGGACAAGCGAAGTAATAAGTAATATACAATGAAGAGTTTGATCCTGGCTCAGGATGAACGCTAGCGGCAGGCTTA